>JAESFN010000147.1_pt1 | contig 112053 bp, 100 predicted proteins | sample 9269411 | NCBI WGS metagenome assembly JAESFN01 (sample SAMN14505399, study PRJNA617100) | algae metagenome | isolation source: Iphinoe sp. HA4291-MV1 and co-occurring heterotrophs from trail next to... | place: USA: Maunawili Falls, Hawaii | collected 2009-07-25
ACCAGCTTCGCTGGTCCCCCTCCCCCGCCCCGCGGGGGAGGATCTCGGAGAGGCCGGCGCGTAAGTCTCGCTACCGCCCCCGTGCCCGCACCGATTTGCGCTGCACCAGCGTCCCCGGCAGCAGCGACGAGTGCTCGGCCGTTACCGGCTCGCCATCGCGCCGCGTCAGCAGCCGCACCGCGGCTTCGATCATCGGCTCCACCGGTTGCGCGAAGGTGGTGAGTTCGTAGGTCGGCCAGCCGGCCAGCGGAATGTTGTCGAAGCCGACCACCGAGATATCCTGCGGCACGCTCAGGCCGAGGCCGAAGCGCAATGCGTCCATGCCGCCCAGCGCCATGATGTCGTCGGCGAAAAAGATCGCGTCGGGGCGGGTGCGGCCCAGTTCCAGCGCCGCCGCATAGCCGCCTTCATAGGTGTATTCGCCGGTATCGAGCCGGCCAAACAGCGGCACGCCCAGTTCCTCGAGCCCGGCGGCGAAGCCGCGGCCGCGTGCCACTGAGGTGGCCGAGTGCGGGTGGCCGCCGACAAAGGCTGGGCGCTTGTGCCCGAGCTGCACCAGGTGCTGCGCCACGGCGCGACCGCCCGCCTCGTTGTCGCAGGAGACGCTGGGCAGATCGAGTTCGGGGATGGTGTAACTGAACGGCAGCACCAGCCGGCCGGCATCGGCCCAGCGGCGGGCCATTTCGGCCGAGATGGTGCCGGTCATTACGACGATGGCATCGACATTGTATTGCAGGAGCAGCGGCAGCTGGCTGTCGATCTGCTGGCCCGAGGGGACGCTGAACAGCAGTGTCTGCAGCCCCATCTGCTGCAGCCGGCGGGCCAAAGGCTGCAGGATCGAGACGTAGAACGGGTTGGTCATGTTGGCGGTGACGATGCCGACAATGCCGCTGCGCCTTGTGGTCAGCGAGCGGGCGATGACATTGGGCTGGTAGCCGAGCTCGCGCGCGGCCTCCAGCACCTTGGCGCGCATCTTGGGGGAGATGGTGGCGCCCTCGGAAAAGGCGCGCGAGATGGTCGATTGCGAGATGCCGAGCGCCTTGGCGAGCTCGCGCCCGGTCAGCGGTACCCGCCGGCTGGCGTCCGTCTCGTCCGAGCTGTCATCCGTCATCTCAAAAGTCCCCAGTGGCCGCCGCTGCATACCGATGCAGGAGGTTTACAGCAAGCCGCCTCCGACCACCAGAGATGGGGGTAAGGCACATACCGAGGCCGCGGAAAAATCCTCGCAGGATCAACGCGGTTCAATATTGCATCCGGATGCAGTCTGCTGTTTGATGCGCTTACGGCGGACTGAGGAGACCGGGTTTTGACCACAGACGATATTCTGGCGCGATGGGGCCTCAGGCCGGTGATCAACGCCTCGGGCACCATGACCGTGATCGGGGCTTCGAGCGCGCGGCCCGAGGTGATCGCGGCGGTGGCGGCGATCCTGCCACGCTTCGTCGAGATCGATGCGTTGCAGCAGGTGGCGAGCCGCAGCATCGCACGGCTCTGCGGCGCCGAGGCAGGGTTCGTCACGGCGTCGACGGCCGCCGGCATCAGTCTCGCGATCGCCGGGGCGATGACCGGGTTCGACCGCGGCTCGATCGCCCGGCTGCCCGATGCCTCGGGGCTGAAGTACGAGGTGGTTGTGATGGCCGGGCACCTCATCTCCTATGGCGCGCCGGTCGAACAGGCGGTGCGGCTCGCCGGGGCGGAAGTGGTCAGCGTGGGGCAGGCGACATCGGTCGCCGAATATGAGCTCGAAGCGGCGCTCAACGAGCGCACGGCGGCGGCGCTCTACGTCGTATCGCACCATGCGGTGCAATACGGCATGCTCTCGCTCAGGCGCTTCGTCGAGATCGCGCACAAGAAAGGCGTGCCTGTCATCGTCGATGCGGCGGCCGAGTATGGGCTCACCCGGTTCATCGAGGAGGGGGCGGATATCGCGCTCTACTCGGCGCACAAGTTTTTGCGCGCGCCGACGGCGGGGATCGTCGCGGGGCGGCGCGACCTGGTGCGGGCGGCGTACCTCCAGAACGGCGGCATCGGCCGTGGCATGAAGGTGGGCAAGGAAGGCATTGCCGGCACCATCGTGGCGCTGGAGGCCTGGGAGAGCACCGACCACGCCGCGCAGCGCGCTGGCGAGGGCAGGCTGCTCGCCGCGTGGCAGGCGGGGCTCGCCGGGCGGCCGGGTGTCACGACGATGATCGTCGCCGACCCCACCGGCAACCCGGTAGATCGGCTGCGGGTAAACCTCGATCCGGCTTTGGCGAAAACCACGGCGTGGAACCTCACCAGCACCCTCGCGGCGGGAACGCCGTCGATCGCGGTGCGGGCGGAGGCGCTGGAGCATGGCTATTTCGAGCTCGACCCGTGCAACCTCAATGCTACCGAGGCGCGCATCGTCGTCGAGCGGCTCGCGGCGGCGCTGGACGATGCCCGCAATGGCGGTGTGCCGATGACCTCCCATGCCGAGTGGCGCGCGGCGCGTGAGGCCGAAATCTGGGATATCCGATGAGCAGTTCGGAACAGCGCGCCGTCAGCACCCGCCTTACCACCGATGTGGCGTTCGATGGGCCGGGCAAGCGCTACGGCTATATTCGCCTGCCGCAGTCCACCCATGAATCCGCCTACGGCTTCGTACCGATCCCGCTGGTGGTGATATCAGGGCGGCCAGGGCCGACGACGCTGCTGACGGCAGGCAACCATGGCGACGAGTACGAGGGCGAGGTGGCGCTGGCCAATCTTTGCCGCAGCCTCGAGCCGGAGCAACTGGTTGGCCGGCTGATCATCCTGCCGACGCTGAACCAGCCGGCGGCAGTGGCCGGGCGGCGCGTGTCGCCGCTCGATGGTGGCAACCTCAACCGGGCCTTTCCGGGTGATCCCGGCGGTGGGGCGACGGCGCAGATCGCCAATTATGTCGAGCAGGTGCTGCTGCCGCTCTGCGACGTGGCCTGCGACCTGCATTCGGGCGGCAGTTCGCTGCATTACGTGCCGTCGGTGGTGACGGCGCGCTGGGCCGATGCGGAGCGCTTTGCGCAATCGCTGGCGCTGGTCCGGGCCTTCGGCGCGCCGGCGGCTTATGTGCTCGATCCGCCGGGGCCGGACGATCCGACACTGCTCGGGGCGGCCGGCCGCAAGGGCAAGCTGTTCCTTGGCACCGAACTGGGCGGCTCGGGCGCACTCAGCGCCGCGACGCTGGGCATCGCCGAGACCGGGTTGCGCCGATTGTTGGCGCATCTGGGGCACCTGCCGGACGATGGTACTCCAGGGCACGAGACACGCGTCCTCGTGGTCGGCGGCCCGGACTACTTCGTCTACGTCGACGACGATGGTGTATTCGAACCGCTGGTCGAGCTCGGCGCCGAGGTGAGCGCCGGGCAGCCGGCAGCGCGGGTGCATTTTCCGGAGCGGCCCTGGCTGGCGCCGCTGACACTCAGCTTTCAACGCGCCGGCATGGTGCTGTGCAAGCGGGTGCCGGCGCGGGTGAAGCGCGGCGATTGCCTGTTCCATATCGGCACCGACTTCTCGCCATGAGGCTCGACGACGACCTGCAGCTGCTGATGAGCGGCGGCCTGGGGTTCGATCTTACCGACACGCTCGATTGCAACGTCTACCTGGTGCGAGCCGACGAGGGCTGGCTGATGTTCGACGCCGGGGCAGGGCGCAGCGCTGGCGCGGTGCTCGATGGGCTGGCGGCGGCGGGGATTACCATCGAGGCGTTATTCCTGACGCATGGGCATGCCGACCACTCGGCCGGCGCCGCGGCAGTGCGCGCACGATTGGGGCTGCCGGTGCTCGCCGGGGCGGCGACCGCGAAGATGGTGGCGGCCGGCGATGAGGCGGCGATCAGCCTCGTGGCGGCAAGGGCTGCAGGCGGCTATCCCTCAGATTTTATCTATGCCGCCTGTCCGGTTGATCGGGTGCTTGATGATGGCGAGCGGTTGGCCTTTGGCGAGGTGGCGGTTACCGCGGTGGCGACGCCCGGGCATAGCCATGATCATATGAGCTACCTGGTCGAGACCGGCGGTCGGCGGATGCTGGTGTCGGGGGACGCGCTGTTTCATGGTGGCAAGGTCGGGGTGCAGGACGTCTACGATTGCAGCGTGCCTGAGATTTGCGCCTCGGTGCGACGACTGGCCGGGCTGGAATTCGATGTGATGCTGCCGGGGCACGGGGCGTTCTCGCTGCGCGATGGGCATCGGCATGCCGAGGCGGCGATGCGATATGTGGAACGGATGGCGTGTCCGCCTTCGATTTAGGTTTTCTCCGCGGTCGGCAGTCAGGAGTCCCTCTCCCGTTTACGGGGGAGGGTTTCCCGACTGCGCAGTCGGGCGCACCGGCCCTAGTACCCAAACTCCTCCACATGCGCGAACAGCCCCGGCAACCCGCCAGTATGCACGAACACCACTGTATCCGTCGCCTTGAACTCGCCTCGGCGGATGGCGGCGATCATCCCGGCCGCTGCCTTCCCCGTGTAGGTCGGCTCGAGCAGCACGCCTTCGGTGCGGGCGAACAGCTCGATGGCTTCGATCACCGCCCGCGTCGCCGGCAGGCTGAAATCGGCGCGCTGGGCGTCGTCGATCACGAAGTCGGCGTCGCCGATGCGGCGCTCGATCCCCAGCAGCTCGGCACATTTGTTGGCGTAGGCGATGGCGTGGGATTTGCTCAGGTCGTGCGGCGAGGCCACCGAGACGCCGGTGATGCCGAGCTGCTGGCCGAGGGTGCGCAGGCCGAGCACCAGCCCGGCGGTGGTGGGGGCGGCGCCGGTGGCGAGAAACAGGTGGGTCGGCTGGCGATCGAGGCCGGCAAACTGCTGCACCAGTTCTTCGGCGGCTGAGACATAGGCGGCGGTGCCCAGGGTGCCGGTCTTGCCCGGATGGTAGACCAGATAGGGCTTGTGACCGGCCGCCGCCGCCGCCTCGCAGAGCCGGGTCAGCTCGGCCACCAGGGCCGGATCGAAGCGGTCGGCAAGCGGCGTTGTGTGGACCTCGGCGCCGAGAATTTCGAACAGGAAGCGGTTGCCGGTGAGCTGACGCGGACCGCTGACGCCGGTGAGCAGCAGGATCGGCTGCATCCCCAGCCTGTTGGCGCCGGCGGCAAGTTCGCGCAGCTTGTTGGATTGCTCGCCGGCCGAAGCGACCACTGCCGTGGCGCCCTCGGCCCTCGCATCACCGAGCACGAACTCGAAGATGCGGGTCTTGCTGCCGCCGACCGAGAGGCCGCTGAGGTCGTCGCGCTTGATCAGGATCTGCGGGCCGCCCAGCGCGGCGCTCAACCGCGGGGCCGGCTCCAGCGGGGTCGGAAAGTGGCCGAGCGCGGCGCGCGGCAGGTGATCGACAAGTCCCATAAATCTGGCTCCAGCCTTAGTCGACAGCGACGATAGCTTCGATTTCGACGGTGATCAGCCGCGGCAGCGAGTTGACCCCAATGGCGGTGCGCGAATGCGCCCCAGGTTCGCCGAACACCTCGAAGAACAGGTCCGAGCAGCCATCGATTACCTGCGAGTGCTCGGCGAAATCCGGGGTGGAGTTGACCATGCCGAACAGTTTGACGATGCGGCGGATGCGGCGCAGGTCGCCCGCCGCCTCGTGCATCACCGAAATGAGGTTGAGGCCGGTGAGCCGGGCATGCTGGTAGGCTTGGACGGCGGTGACGTCGTCGCCGACCTTGCCGGTGAAGAGCCGGCCACCCGCTTCGGTCGGGCCCTGCCCACTGAGAAAGATCATGCCGCCTTCGCGCGTCGCCGGCCGGAAATTGGCGATCGGCGTCGGCGATTGCGGCAGGGTCAGCCCGAGCGCCGCCAGCCGGGCATAGGGATCGCCGGAAAGGCCGGGCGCCGTGGCGGAGGAATAGGCGTTGGTCATTGTGGGTCCGAAGCGATCGTCAGGGCAAAACCACGATAGGGCGAGGCTGCATCCGGATGCAACAGCAATCTTGCATCCGGATGCATGACGGCGCAGGCAGCGTGGAACGACTTGCGCTTGCCAGACCATCTCCCGATAAGAAGCGGGCCAAAGAGGGGAGCCGTCATGCAGGGGATCGAGTTATCGCGCCGCTTCTACGCCGACATCGTCCGGCCCTGGCTGGCCGAGGTGGCGCCCGGCCTGCCGCATGCCGCGGCGCTGGTCGGCTATGGCTCAGAACTGCTCGGTTTCGACGACGAACTGTCGCGCGACCACAATTGGGGCCCTCGCGTCCACATCTTCCTGACGCGCGACCGCTTCGATGCGGACGCACAGCGGTTGGTCGCGGCGTTCGGCGCGGCGGCGCCCACGAGCTATCTCGGCGAGCCGATCGGCTGGCGCAATCGGCCGCATCCACCGGCCGGCGGCGAGGAGGCAGTGGGGGCTCTGGCGCACGGGCTCGAGGTGCATACCGTGGAGGGCACGCTGGAACGCATCCTTGGGGTGCGCTCGGTGGATGGTCTCGGCCCGATGCAGTGGCTGGGGTTCCCCGAGCAGCGGCTGCTGGCCTTCACCGGCGGCGCGGTGTTCCACGATGACGATGGGCGGCTAAGTGCGGCGCGGGAGCAACTTGCCTACCTGCCGCGCGATGTGTGGCTCTACAAGCTCGCCTGCCAGTGGCGGCGCATCGCCGAACAGCAGGCCTTTGTCGGTCGCGCCGGCCAGGTCGGCGACGACCTCGGCTCGCGGGTGATCGCCGGGCGGCTGGTGCATGACGCGATGCGCATGGCCTTCCTGCTCGAGCGCCGCTATGCGCCCTATGCCAAATGGTTCGGCAGCGGCTTCGCCCGGCTGCCGTTGGCCGAAGCGCTGGCGCCGCACTTCAAAGCCGTGTTTGCCGCCGAAGCCTGGGAAGCGCGCGGCAATGCCCTCGCGGCGGCCTACCTCGAACTGGCGCATAAACAGAACGCCATCGGCCTGCCGTCGTTCACGCCGGTGATCGGCCCCTATTTCGAGCGCCCGTTCACCACCATCAACACCGACGATGCGGGTGCGGCCCTCACTGCCGCGATCGATGACCCGCAGATCCGGGCGCTGCCAATCATCGGCTCGATCGACCAGATCACCGATGCCACTCCGGTGCTGGAGGACCCGGCGCTGACACAGCGGATCATCGGGCAGCTGGGGTAGGGGGCGTCCTCACCAGTTGGCGATGCGGCCGTCGGCCAACACTGACTCCGTTGCCGGGATCACCTCCTGCTTGAATGGGTAGCGGGCGGCGGCTTTTTCGTCGATTTCGATGCCGAGGCCGGGCGCGTCGGGGATCGGCCAGGCGCCGTTGACGAGGTTCAGCGGGTAGGTGGCGCAGATCTCCGCGAACCAGGGGACGATGCCGACGGCTTCTTCCTGGATGACGAAGTTGGTGGTGGCGGCATCGAACTGCAGCGCCACGGCGCCGGCCACCGGGCCCATCGGGTTGTGCGGGCACACCCCCATATGCGCGGCTTCGGCAATGGCGGCGATCTTGCGGCCGCCGGTAAAGCCCATGCAGTGGGCGAGATCGGGCTGGATATAGGCGACGGCGCGGGTCTGGGCCACTTCGAGGAATTCGCGCGGGGTGAACAGCCGCTCGCCGGTGGCCAGCGGGCAATCGACGCGGCGGGCGATATCGGCCATGGCGGCAGTATCGCCGGGCTGGATCACTTCCTCGCAGAACAGCGGCTTGATCGGCTCGATCGCCTTGATGTAGGCGATCGCCGCATCGAGGGAATCCGGGCGGCCGTGGAAATCGGTCATGATCTCGACGCCGTCGCCGACCCGCTCGCGCACCGCGGCGGCAAGCTTTTCGACATGGCGCACGGCGGGCAGGGGAGCATCGTACCCGGTATAGGGGACGAAGCCGAGCTTGATGGCGTTGTAGCCCATCTCGACGGTTTCCTGCACCGCATCGCAGAAGCGCGAGATGTCAGTATTGGGGACGCGGGCCGAGGCATCGCCGCGCTTCAGGTGCGTGTAGACCCGAACATGGTCGCGCACCCGGCCGCCGAGCAGCTGCCACACCGGCACACCGAGCGCCTTGCCCTTGATGTCCCACAGCGCCTGCTCGATGCCGGAGACGGCTGTGAGGCCGATCGAGCCGAGCGGCCAGAAGCTGAAGCGGGTCATGGTGTTGACGAGGTGCTCGATGCGCAGCGGGTCCTCGCCGATGAGGAAGGGCTTCAGGTCATCGATGGTGCCGGTAACCGCGCGGGTCTTCCACTCGAGCGTCGCCTCGCCCCAGCCCCAGAGGCCGGGCTGGTCGGTGAGCACCTTCACGAAGATCCAGTTGCGCTGGATGGCGTTGACGATGACGGTTTCGATGCCGGTGATTTTCATGGGGGTTTCCTGGGGGATCTCTGTCGCCTGGGGTCACGTCGGTTGATGGGCCGGTGAGCACAGAGCACCCCCACCCCTGTCCCCTCCCCGCAAGGGGGAGGGAGACGCTCTCACCGGCGCAAGTGTTTGGGTCTCCTCCCCCCTTGCGGGGGAGGGACAGGGTGGGGGGTACTCTTCCCGCACAGCACCATCGGCGCGCGCTCCCCGCCTATTCCGTCCGGATCTCGTTAGCCTCGAGGTAATCGCGGTTCAGTTCGATGCCGAGGCCGGGGACGCGGGGGAGCTTCAGCGCGCCGTTCGAGTTGTCGAGGCGGGTGTGCATCAGTTCGTTGTAGCCACTGAGGTCCCAGCGCGAAGTTTCGAGCTTGTAGAAGTTGGGCACCGTCATCATCACGTGGGCGCCGGCCAGCACGTTGATCGGCCCGCCGGCATCGTGCGGCGAGATCGGCACGTAATAGCCCTCGGCGAGGTTGGCGATTTTCTTCATTTCGGTGATGCCGCCGGTCCAGGTGACGTCGGGCATGATGTAGTCGGCGAGCTTGTGCTCGAGGATGGGCACGAAATCCCACTTGGTGTGAGCCCGCTCGCCCACCGAGATCGGAGCGCTGACCTTGTCGCGCACTTGCTTCAGGGCATCGAGGCTTTCGGGTGGCACCGGCTCCTCGAACCAGTCGATCTGCCCGGCCTCCTCGAGCGAGCGGCAGAGCCGGATGGCGGTGGGCACATCGAAGCGGCCATGCGCATCGATGAGGATTTCGACGCCGGGGCCGGCCGTTTGCCGGATCAGCGCCGTGAGGTCGGCGGCCTTCTTCTCGTCGGCGCGCGACAGCATGCCGTCGAGATAGCCGTCGCGGCGTTCGCGATCGCCCTGGTAGGGGAAGGGGTCGAACTTCAGCGCGGTGTGGCCGGATTTGACGATGTCCGTGATCTCGGCGACGACCGCCGCGTCGGAGGTGAACTTCGACTGATCAGGGTGGGTGTAGAGCGCGATCTCGTCGCGCACCGCGCCGCCCAGCAGCTCATAGACCGGCAGGCCCAGCACCTTGCCGCGGATATCCCACAGCGCAATGTCGATGGCGCTGACGCATTCGCAGGCGGCGCCGCGGCTGCCCATATAGGTGAAGCTGCGGAACAGCTTGTGCCACAGCCGCTCGATGCGGCTGGGGTCCTCGCCGGCGATCTGGTGGCTCACCTGCCTGAGGATGGCGGCGAGGGCGCGGTTGGCAATCTTGGTGGTCGAGGTGATCTCGCCCCAGCCCGACACCCCCTCGTCGGTGGTCACTTCGACGAACAGGTATTCGCCCCAATAGGAACTGGTGGCCTTGACCAGCCAGGGCCGGACGCCGGTGATCTTCATTGCAGAATGGCTCCCTCAAACCACTATGGGCGCGCCTGGCGCCGCGAAACTCGTCAGCTGGCGCGCGCTGCGCGCGAGGCGCGCATCTGTTCGAGCACGTGCCGGCCAGCGCCATCGACATGCACGGCGATCAGGCTGGCCGCGCTCTCGGCATCGCCGATCCTGACCAGCCGGATCAGCTCGCGGTGCTCGCGCATCACCTGGGCCTGGCGCACCAGGGTGTACTGGTAGCGCCGCGCCACCGCCCGCAGCACCTCGCGGTGCTTCCACCAGAGCTCGGCGGCGAGGTGGTTGTAGTGGCGCTCGTACATGACGTTGTGGAACTGGGTGTCGAGCTCGCCGTGCAGCACCTGGTCGGCGAAGTTGTTGGCCTCGATCTCGTCCTGGATCTGCTCGAGCGCAGCGATGTCGACTGATGTCGCCATGCCGACGAACCAGCGGACCATCGAGGGTTCGATCAGCACGCCGATCTCGTAGGTATCGCGGACGAAATCCTGGTCGATCGGGCGGACCCGGGCGCTCTTGTTGTGGACGATCAGCACGAAGCCCTGCGAGCGCAGCAGCTGCAGCGCCTCGCGCACCGCATTGGCCGGAGCGCGGTGCCGCTCGGACAGCTCGGCGACGACGAGGCGTGAATTGGCTTCGAGGCGGCCGGAGATGATGTCGTCGCGGATCAGCTCGTAGACGGCAGCGCCTTCCTCGGACACGCCGGTCGGATCGATGCCGACCGGCGGCCGGGCCTTGAACGCACTCATCTCGATCGATCCCCCGCCATTGCCGATGCAGCAGTTTTGCCGGTTTCGCGCCAGATTTCCAGAGAGCTGACTCAGATTTCGCAAAATTCTGGTTGTCTGTGCTGAAATCCTGGCGCTACTCTACGTAACCGGCCCGTTACCGGACGGCATTCTCGACTGGCGCGAGGGGCGCCCGTCGCGGATGGAGGGAGGAATTTCAATGTCAGAACACGGACTTGGCCGTGCGCTTCAGCGCGGCATACTGTCGGCTGCGGTGGCCGCAGGGCTTATGGCCTCGACCGCCCTGGGGGCGGGCGTCGACATCAGCAAATGGTCGCCCGACTATGTGCGCTCGATCGCCGGGACAGAGACCTTCGATACGGTCGGGCACTGCAACTCGGTGACCCCGACCGACTACAAGGGCAAGCTGACCTTCTGGTACCAGGGGATTTTCGAAGCCGATCCGCAGATCATGCGCGACAACTACCGCGATTTCTTCGCGGCGTTCCGCGCCACCTACCCGAACATTGAGCTGACCGAGCAGGGCATCACCTATAACGAGCTGCTCGACAAGTTCCGCACCGCACTGCTCGGCAACTCCGCCCCGATGGCGATCCGCCTGCAGATCCTCGGGGGTACCGAGTTTGCCGCCAAGGGCTATCTCGAGGAGCTGAAGCCCGAGGATGTCGGCTACCAGCCCGACGATTTCTGGCCTGGCGCGATGAAGGCGGTGACGTGGGACGGCAAGGTCTACGGCATCCCTACCAATAACGAGACGATGGCGTTCATCTGGAACGCCGACATCTTCAAGCGGGCCGGACTCGACCCCGACAATCCGCCGGCCACCTGGGACGATGTGGTCAGCTATTCCAAGCAGATCCACGACAAGCTGGGGATCGCCGGTTACGGGCTCGTCGCCAAGCAGAATGCCGGCAACACGCCTTATCGCTACATGCCGCAGCTCTGGGGCTATGGCGGCGGGGTGTTCGACGAAGCCGACCCGAACCCGACCTATGGCGAAGTGCGGCTCGACAGCCCGGAGAGCATCCGCTCGCTGCAGGCCTCCTACGACATGTATGTGCGCGACAAATCGGTACCGGTCTCGGCGCTGACCAACACGCAGGGCGAGAACCAGGCGCCGTTCATCTCGGGGCAGTTGGGGATGATGATCTCGCACCCCTCCGAGTACGCCCGCATGGTCGAGCTCGCCGGCAAGGCCACCGGCTCCGACAAGGCAGTGGCCGACACCGTGCTCGAAAGCATGCGCTACGGGCTGATCCCCACCGGGCCGGACGGCAAGCGTGCCGTGGTGTTCGGCGGCTCCAACATTCACATCGTCAAATCCGAGTATGTGGATGGCGGCAAGGTGGATGAACCGGCGGCGAAGGCGCTGATCTGCATGTGGACCAGCCCTGAATGGTCACTGAAGCTGGCGTGGGCCGGCTCCAACCCGGGCAACGTCAACGGCTTCAAGACTGAGTGGATGAAGGAGCGGCTCGACACCATCAAGTTCCTCGATGTCACCACTTCGATGCTGCCCAACGGCATTCCGTTCCCGGCGCTGCCGGAAGCGCCGGAGATCATGAACATCATCGTCCCCGACATGATGCAGAACGCACTCACCGGCAACATGACGGTCGAACAGGCCGCCAAGGATGCGGCGGAGAAAGTGCGGAAGCTCCATGGTGGCGGGGGACTCTGAGGCTACACGCACGGGGCCGGGCGTGTGCTGCCCGGCCCCGTGCATTGCGATGGCCTCGCAGTCGGGAATCCTCCCCGCGCAACTGGCCGATGCGAGCGGCAGGCGATAGACATACCTGATTGGCGGTTGGTTCTGATTGGATCGGCTCGTGACCATTCATCCGCTCGACAACCATTTGTGGAATGCCCTGAGCGGCCCGATGGCCCGCTACAGTCGGGCCGTCGGTCGCGTCAGGCTGCTGGCGCCTGGCATCGGGCCGGCCGCGGCGATGGAAGAGGTTTCGCCATCGAACCTGTCGACGCTTGCCGGGGCGATGGCTCCCGGGTCTGAGGTCATGCTGATCGCGCCTGAGGCGCTGCAGCCCACCGACGAGCTCGAAGTGCTGGCCGTCAAGCCGGTGCTGCAGATGGTGGCGGAGCGGTTCGCCCCGGACAAGCCGGCAAAAGCGAGCGTCAGGCTGGGCCCAGCGGATTTTCCGCAGATGCAGGCATTGGTGGAGCTGGCCCGGCCCGGCCCACTCGGCCCGCTGGCGATGGAGCTTGGCGGCTTTCACGGCATCTTCGATGGGGAGAAACTCGTCGCGCTGGCCGGTAAGCGACTTCACCTCGACCGCTACGCCGAAGTCGCCACCGTCTGCACCCACCCCGATTATCGGGGCAGGGATTATGCCAAGGCGGTGGTTTCGGCGGTGGGGCAGGAGATGATCGCCGACGGGCTTACGCCTTTCCTCGGCGTCGACGACGGCAACACCCCGGCAATCCGGCTCTACGAGCGGCTGGGGTTCGTCTATCGCACCACCTTCTACCTGAGCCTCGTCAAGCGCATGGGATGAGCGTTCAGGTCCTGACGCGACGGATAAGCTCGGGCCTGACCTGCGCCTGAAGGACCGGCTGTACCGGTAGCGTCGCGCCATCGCACCGCAAAGGTGCGGCATCGTCCCGTCACCCGGGCATCGTCATCTCACGTTCAATATTTACCACTGGCCGCTGGCGGACGACTCGTCGCGCTTACATGGGGCATGGTGCATGTCACGATGTGCCCGGCCACCGGAGCGGAGATGGCTTCGGTATCGGGCGGCGCCGGGTAGGAAATTGTCCGATGGCAAATCGTAGCCAGCGGATGGGAGGACAGATTTGACTGCATCTATTGGTAAGCCGGTGCGCTTCGGGCTCATCGGGGCGGGAGCGATTGCGCGCAATTCCCATGCGCGCCCATTCATCGAACAGCGCGACAAGCTGCAACTGGTTGCAGTGTGCGATGGTGTCGAGGCGAATGCGCGGGCCATGGCGGACGCGGTGGGCGGCGAGATCGCCGTGCTCAGTGACTACCGCGAGCTATTGGCGCGGCCCGATGTCGATGCGGTGATCGTCGCGACGCCGCATTTCAACCATGCCGAACTGGGGCGCGCCAGCGTCGCTGCCAATAAACCCGTGCTGATCGAAAAGCCGGTGGTCTGCACGCTCGAGGAGTTCCGCGAACTCTACGCCCTGTCGCAGGCAGCGGGGGTCCCCGTCATTGCCGGACAGATGCGACGGTTCGAGCCCGAAGTGGTGTGGCTGCGCGACTGGCTGGCCGCATCGTCCACCAATTTCGGCGAGCTGCGCAGCTTCGATATCCAGTCCTGGCAGAACCTCGAGGGTTATCTCTACGAAGGCGGCGCCGGGCTGAAGCACTGGCTGCTCGATGGCAAGCGGGCCGGCGGTGGCGTGGTGATCAGCCTCGCTATCCACCAGCTCGACCTGATCCGCTATCTGTTCGATGCCGACTATGTCGAAGTGCACGCCTCCGGCCGCTTCGACAGCCCGTTCTACAACGAGGCAGAATCCTCGGCGGTCGCGACGCTGAAGCTCAGCAATGGCGCTACCGGATTGCTGCACGCCAATTACCTGGCGCCGCGCGTGCCGTTCTGCGAGGCGCTCTCCGCCTTTGGCAGCCACGGCACCATCATCCAGCATGTCGAGCGGCAGGGCGATTATCGCGGGCCATTCAAATACGCCACCACCAAGGGGGCGCCGACCACCGGCTGGACCCAGCAATGGGATGGGCTCGCAACGGTGCCGCCGCACCCGAGCCTCGATGCCAACAGCTTCGTCAACCAGGCGTTGGATTTCGCCGAAATCGTCGCCGGTCGAAAGGTGTCGCGCAACGGGCTGGCGCAGAACTTCAACACCATCGCGGTGATCGAGGCGATCGCCCGCAGTATCCGGACCGGGGCAACGGTTGCGGTCGAAACCCTGAAGGGAGAATAGCCCATGGCCCGCTACCGCATCACCGCCAACATGGAATTCGTGCGCAGCGCCGATCTCGATTTCCGCCAGGGCATCGTCGTCGCCAAAAAGCTCGGCTACCGCTACGTCGAGCCGATGGTCCATACCGGCTACGAGCTATTGAGCGAGGTCGGCTACTTCCATTCCTTCTCGATGGAAGAAGACCCGCTGTGGATGAAGGAACTCTGCGATGCGCAGGGCCTGCGTGTCTCGAGCTTCAGCGCCCACAGCCCATTGATGAAGCCGGAAGCCGCAGTGGCGCGGCTGACCCGCGCCGCGGTGTTCGCCACCGCAGTCGGTACGAAGTTTCTCAACTCCGACGAGATGCTGAAGCCCGACTGGATGAGCGACACCGAAGCGCATGAGGCGATGCACTATACGCTGCGCCGGCTGAGCCAGGTGCTGGCGCGCCACCAGGTCTATCTCTGCATCGAGCCGCACGGCGTCTACACCAAGACGGTGGCGGGGCTCCTGAAGATCGTCAACCTCGTCCCCTCGCCGTGGATCCAGGTCAACTGGGACACCGGCAACTCCTATCTCGCCGGCCAGGAAGACCCGTACGAGGCGCTTGAGACGGCGCGCGACTACGTGCGCCACGTGCACGCCAAGGACATCAGCTTCGAGCATTCCGAGAAGGAACGCGGCAAGGTCACCGGCACGCCGGTGGGCTGCGCCTGCGGCGAGGGCGCGGTGGATTGGGACCGGGTGCTGTCGATCCTCGATCCGCTCGATCGCGAGATCTTCCTCTCGGTCGAATGCGGCACCATCGACCAGGCCGAGCGCAGCCTCGCCTTCCTGAAGCGGGCCGTCGGCCATCGGCTGATCGAGGACTGAGATGCGCCTCGAACTAGCCGACACCAGCATGACGGTTTCGGGCGACGATGGCAGCCTTGCTGGCCGCTACGTCTTTACCGACCCGTACAAGCCCTATCTCCACCCGCTGCTCACCCCGGGCGGGGTGGCCATGTCGGCCTTCATGCCGCACGACCACAAGCATCACCGGGCGCTGATGTATGCGCTGAGGACGCCCGAGCTGAACTTCTGGGAAGAGCGGGTGACGGTACCGGAGGAGCGGGTCGGTCGGCAGGTGCATCGCGGCCTCGCCGATGTAGTGAATGCGGGCGAGACGGTGGGTTTCACCCAGGAGCTCGCCTGGTGCGCCGTGGATGACGACGTGCCGGTACTGCTCGAAACCCGTCGTATCAGCTGCCGGCTGGGCGAGGGCGGCTATAGCTGGAACTGGCGGACCCGCTTCGAGGCGCAAACCGACCTGACGCTGCGGATGAGCCAGTGGAGCTCGCCGCGCGCCGACGGCACGCTGGTCAACTATCACGGGCTCGGCCTTCGCCTGCCGCGCGAGTTCAGCGGCGAGATCGCCAATGTCGCGCTCAGGCTCGATGGCCGGCCGGTCAGCGTCGCCGAGGCGCATGGCACGGTGCCGCAGAGCATCGAGTATCGCGGCGCCGCCGATGGCTACTGGCCGGTGCGCTTTGCCGGGGTGCGCTTCACCCAGCGCCAGCCCAACACGCTTTTCATCATGAAGGACCCCTTCGCCTACATCGCGCTGGGCCCTTCGAACGATCACCCGCGCGCCCTGAAGCGCGGCGAATTCCTCGAGGAAGACTACACCGTCGACGTCTTCGACGCCGATGCGCTCAACACCTGAGACTATTAAGGAGGAGACAAAATGCTGACGAAACTTCTGGGACTTGGCCTCGCGGCCATGCTCGCCAGCGGCGCCTACGCGCAGGAAGCCGACTGGTTCAAGCCGGCCGACCATGCCGGCAAGCAGCTGAACCTGGCGGTCAACGCCTCGCTGCTGCAGCCGCCGACCATCACCTATATGCAGGAGCTCAAGGACAGTTTCGAGGCGGCGTCGGGGGCGACGATCGTCTACAACCCGATCCCCGAGAACGAGCTCTACAACAAGGTCCGGCTGTCGATCGTGGGCAAGACCGGCGCCTATGACGGCATGTTCACCGGCGCCGGCGGCGCCAAGGATTTCGGCATGTCGGGCATGCTCGCCCCGCTCGAGCGGGCGCCTGATATCGATGATTTCTTTGCCGGCGATGTCGCCCAGTACAGCGTGGGCGAGAACCTCTTCGGCGCGCCGCTCAGCTCCGACACCAACATCTTCTACTGGCGGAAGGACCTGTTCGAGGCGGCCGGGCTCGACCCCAATACCCCGCCCGCCACCTATGCCGAGGTGCAGGATTACGCGGTCAAGCTGACCACCGATGCCAACGGCAAGCACCCGGGTGAGGACGGGTTCGACGCCAACAACATCAAGGTCTACGGCCTCGCCTTCAAGGGCTCCAAGACCCTCGCCAGCACCTGGGAGTGGTACAACTATCTCTATGCCTTTGGCGGCAACGTGTTCGACGACAAGTTCAACATCACCGTCAACCAGCCCGAAGCCGTGGCTTCGCTGCAGTGGCTCACCGACAATTTCCGCGACAAGAAGATCTACCCCGCCGACACGCTGACCTTCGACTATGCCGAGTACAACGCACTGTGGCTGCAGGGCCGCGTCGCGATGGGCATCAACTGGCCCTTCATGTACGCCCTGCTGCAGGATCCGGCGCAGTCGCAGGTGGTCGACAAGGTCAATATCGGGCGCAAGCCTGCCCAGGTGACGCATGGCGGCAATATCGGCGGCTGGTCGTTCAACGTGCTGAAGGGCGCGCCGAACGAAGCGATCGCCCTCGATTTCGCCAAATGGGTACAGCGCAAGAAGACCGCCGAAATGGTGGCTTCGACCGGGCTGACGCCGCCGCGCATCTCGGTGATGCAGGCGATGGAGCAGCAGGCCGGCCAGCCCTGGAAGGCGATCGCCGAAAACCTGCAGGACGGCAAATCGGTCGCGGCGATTGCCACCGGCGACTCCTGGCTGCCGATCGAGAGCGCCTTGCAGACCGCCATCCAGGAGAGTCTGCTGGGCCAGAAGAGCGCTCAGCAAGCGCTGGACGATGCTGCCGCCGCCATCAAGACCATTCTCGACAAGAATGGCTTCAGGCCGCCGGTCAGCTGACCTCCGAGGGAGCGGCGGTCCTCCCACCGCCGCTCCCCCGGAAAGCAGGCTTTGCCGGCAGGAAAGCCACAGGCTTTGCCGGCAAAGCTAAAGAACACAAACACCTGGGGCATTGCCTTGAAGCAGATGCTCTTGAGGAGGAGACCGCCCGTGGCGGACACCATCACTACCGCCGAAAGCCGATCGCACGGCTTGGGGTTCCGCGGCCGCCAGCTCAGCGAGGCGGCGTTCGGGTTCCTGCTGGCTTCGCCGCTGCTCATCGTCACCCTGGGCATTATCGGCTACCCGCTCGCCTACGCGCTTACCGCCAGCTTCCAGCGCTTCCGGCTGACAGCTCCCGACAACATCAGCTTCGTCGGCTTCGACAATTACTACTACGTGCTGATCGATCCGCAGTTCTGGGTCGCGCTGCGCAATACCCTGCTTTACGCCGGCATTGCCGTGCCGCTGGAGCTCGCCCTTGGGCTGGTCATCGCCATGGCGCTCAACAAGCTGCTGCGTGGCGCGCGGCTGGTCCGCACCATCCTGATCCTGCCCATGATGCTGGCGCCGGTGGTGATGGGGCTGATGTGGAAGTTCATGTTCAACGACCAGTTGGGCATCATCAACCACCTCATCCGTCTCACCGGGCTCGATCTCCACATCCTGTGGCTGGCCGATCCGAACCTCGCCTTCATCAGCCTGCTGATCGTCGAGGTGTGGGCGACGACGCCGATCATGGTGATCCTGCTGTCGGCCGGCCTCACCACCATCCCGGCCGAGCTCTACGAGGCCGCCGAGATCGACGGCGCCTCGCGCTGGCAGCGCTTCGTCAACATCACCTGGCCGATGCTGCAGCCGGTGATCCTCGTTTCGCTGCTGCTGCGTGGCATGGACGCTTTCCGCGTCTTCGATATCGTCTTCGTCCTGACCCAGGGCGGGCCCGCCAACTCCACCGATGTGCTGAGCTACTATGCCTATCGCACGATCTTCCAGGGCATGGATGTGGGCGGCGCCTCGGCCGTCAGCATGATGATGCTGGTCGTGCTTGCCGCGCTTGGCATCGTCCTGATCCGCCGCATGCGGGGAGGCATCCAATGAGCCGCCGCCAGACGAGTTTCGACTACGCCGCCAAAGCGCTCGTCATCGCCGCCTCGGTGGTGTTCGTCGCGCCCATTCTGTGGCTTGCCCTGACGGCCCTCCGGCAACCTTCGGAGCTGTTCAGCTTCTCGCTGTTCTTCACCCCGACGCTGGAGAACTTCGCGAGCGTGCTGAAGAGCTACGATATGGGGCAGTTCTTCGCCAACTCGATCCTCATCGCCTCGGTGGTGACGGTGCTGAACGTGGTGATCGGCGGGCTCGCGGCTTATGCCTTTGCCCGCTTCAGGTTCCGCTTCAGCAATCTGCTGTTCGTCGCCATCCTCTGCGTCAAGATGATCCCCTCGATCTCGCTGATCGTGCCGCTCTACCTGATGTATGCCTCGGCGGGCCTGCTCAACAGCATCGCCGCGGTGGTGATCACCGAGGTTGCCTTCGCGCTGCCGCTCTCGGTGTGGATCATGGAGAGCTTCTTCAGGGCGCTGCCGCGCGAACTGGAGGAGGCGGCGGTGATTGATGGCTGCTCGCGCTTCGGGGCGCTGGTCCGCATCGTCGTGCCGCTTGCCATGCCGGGCATTTCGGTGACGGCGATCTTTGCGTTCCTCTCCAGCTGGTACAGTTTCCTCGTGCCGCTGGTGATCATCTCCTCACAGGACAAGCAGACCCTGCCGCTGGCCCTGTCGCAGATGAACCTGCTCTATGGCATCCGCTGGGACCAGATGTCGGCGGCGAGCATCATGTACATTGTCCCCACGGTGATCATTGCCATCGTGTTCCAGAAGTACATTGTATCGGGGCTCACCATGGGAGGGGTGAAGGGATGAGCGCACTGGCCAATATCCCGACCTTCCTCGACGCCGAGGGCGTGCACTACGCCGATACCTGCGATCCCCTGCGGCTGGCGGTGGCCGAGAACGAACTCGAAATGCACGCGCTTGCCCGGGAGAACTACCCCGGCGATCCGTTCCCCGGGGACTCGCTGGGCGAAGTGCGCACCGTCGGCTACTGGGATGCCAGCCGGCCGCAGCACTGGGGCCTCGAGTGGCACCGCAACGAGGGCGTCGAGTTCACCTACCTGGCGCGTGGCTCACTGGGCTTTGCCGTCGATGGCACCGAATACGCGCTGAAGCGCGGTTGCCTCACCATCACCCGGCCCTGGCAATCGCATCGGGTCGGGCTGCCGCATGTCGACCCGTCGCGGTTGCACTGGCTGATCCTCGATGTCGGGGTGCGCCGGCCCAACCACCGCTGGGTCTGGCCCTCCTGGGTGGTGCTGTCGCCCAACGACCTCGCGACCCTCACTCGGTTGCTGCAATATAACGAGAACCCGGTGTGGCAAGCCGATCTCGCTATCGAGCGCACCTTCGAGGCGCTCTCGGCCTGCAGCGCCGCGCCCAAGCGGGCGGCGCTCGAATCCGAGCTGCGGTTGCGCATCAACGAGTTGCTGCTCGAAGTGCTGCGGCTGCTGCTCGAACAGCAGGTGCAGCTCGACGAACAGCTCACCTCCACCCGGCGTGGCGTCGAGGTGTTTCTGCGCGATCTCGGCGGCATGGTCGACCGTACCTGGACGCTCGAAGAGATGGCGCGCGCCTGCGGACTGGGGCGCACCCAGTTCTGCCGCCACGTGCAAGACCTCACCAATATGTCGCCGATGGAGTACCTGACCTATTGCCGGCTGCAGCTGGCGGCGGAAATGCTGAAGAGCAGCGCCGGCACCAGCATCACCGACATCGCCTTTGCCACCGGTTTCACTTCGAGCCAGTATCTGGCGCAGCAGTTCCGGCGCTACTTCCGCACCACGCCCACCGATTACCGACGGGCTACGCAGGAATGAACCAGACCGGGCACAGCCTGATCATGAAACGCTCTAGCCGCCCCTCAGAATAAGCGCGGCGGCCTCAGTGACTTCCGCGGCGGCCTGCTCGGCCGACATGGCGTCGGAACTCAGCAGCACATCGTCGGCATAGCCCATCGTCATCGAGAAGATCTGGCGAGCCGCCCGCTCCGGTGAGGCGCAACGGAAATCCCCGCGGGCCACTCCATCGATGATGATGGTCTCCAGCAGTTTGTGCCAGCGCAAGTCGGTCGCCGCATAGGCCGCGGCGAGGTCCGGATCGTGCAGCGCCTCGTCCCAGGCGTCGAGCCACAGCTCCATGCCGGTGCCGGGCTCAGTCGAGAGGCAATCGCGAATGAAGGCTTCCACCGCCGCGAGGGGGGCAAGGCCCGCCACCGCGGCCTTGGTTTCCTCCAGCTGCGCGTCGGCGAAGCGAGAGAACGCCTCCTGCCGCAGCGTCGGCCAGTCTTTGAAGTAGTGGTAGATATGGCTGCGCGACAGGCCGGCCCGCTCCGCCAGATCGCGGGTCGAGACATTGGCGAAACCCTTCTCGATGAGCAGGTCCAGCGTCACCTGCAGGATCTGCTCCCGGCGGTTCTTGTCGGCCAATCGGCACCCCACTGCTTGAATTTGAGCGTCTGCTCAATTATGTACTTGAGCACTCGCTCAAATCAAGCGCTGCTTTGAAAATGACCACTATCGACACCACCGACACCACCGCACCCAAGGCAAAGCTCTCGGCCGCCGGCTCCCTCGCGACCCTCGTCCGGACGCATCCGGGGAAACTCGCGTTCACCTTCTCGCTGATCGCGCTGGAGAACGTGCTGCTCCTCGTCTATCCGCTGCTCGGCGGCTTCGCGATCAACGCCATCGTCGAGGGCAACCTGGTGCTGGGGTTGAGCTACGCCGCGGTGGTGCTGATGTTCTGGCTGATCGGCGCCGCGCGGCGGGCCGTCGACACACAGGTGTTCACGCGCATCTATGCCGACCTCGCGGTTGCCGTCGCCATGACGCAGCGCTCGCAGGGCGAGAGCGTCTCCACGGCGGCAGCACGAGTGGTGCTGGCGCGCGAGTTCGTCGACTTCTTCGAAAAGCATGTACCGATCCTCGCGACCTCGATCGTCTCGGTATTCGGCGCTGTCGCCATGCTGCTGCTCATCGAACCGTGGGTCGGGATTGCCACCGGCGCGGCGTTGCTGCTCGCGGTGTTCTGGGTCCCCGGCTTCGCCGCGCGGAACGAAATGCTGCACACGCGAGTGAACGATCGGCTCGAGCGCGAGATCGATCTGGTCGCCAAGGTCGGCCAAACCTCGCTGCAGCGCCACTACCTGCTGCTGTCGCGGTTGCGAGTGCGGCTCTCGAACCGGGAGGCGATGGCTTACCTCGTCATCGGCCTCGCCGCCGCAGGTCTGTTCGGCCTGACGATAGCGCTGCTTGCCAGCGCACCGAACATTCAGGCGGGGCACATCTATGCCGTGATGACGTATCTGTGGACCTTCGTCACCAGCCTCGACGAGGCGCCGGCGCTCGTCGATCAGATCGCCCGCCTCAAGGAGATCGGCAGGCGGGTCGGCGTGGAAACACCCGCCGACGAGCAGGAAGAAGCAGGCAAGTGAAGTGTCCGCTGGCGGTGTGGAGCGGATGCTCGATAGGCGACCGCTTCGCTGTGCGTATCAACAAATGGGAGATGAGGCGCCGTCGAGTGCCTCGTCGCCGCGATCGCATGGAGGAGCACGCAACTGAGATCAGCCCGCCCGCCAGTGCCGTGCTGTCACATGCCTGGAGCCTGGCTCCCCTCGAACCACTTCTCCCGGTCGGCCCACCGGCGCGCGGTGTGCTGGCCCAGAGGACCGCGCATGGGGCAGCTTATCGGCGCCGATGCTTGACCCGGCCCAAGGATCGTTCGGATTGTCCCGACCACCGGCGTCACGATATTCTTCGTAGCTTTGCTGTCGCCGCCCCCGACTGAGGTACGAATAAAGGTTGTGACGATCGATATCTCTCGGTGTCTCATCGGAATTGGTCGACCTGGGAGTCGCCCCTCGGTCGCAACTACTATTTAGTTGATATTGTCGATTATTTTCCATCAATCTGCCGAAATAGAAAGTCATCAGCCATGATGGTGACTCCAATGTGGTCATCGTGATAGGTACGCTTTCGCACAATTCGTGCAAATTGTATGCTGATTGGTCGTAGTGCCGCGAGATTGCTCCGCTAAAACTGTCATAATCTGACACTTGACGACATGACGACTTTCCACATACTTCTTCACGAAGCGCGAAAACCTTACATTGCTGTCAATTGTGGAGGTTGCCTCATGGCAAGCGAAAACCCGTTCGCGGGCAATCCTGATTTAGGCGGAGCGTGGGAGGAGGGCTACCTCGCCGGGTTTTCTGATCCGGAGGTAGAGCACTTCCGCCCATTCTCGCCGGACATCCTGGAAGCATATTCCGCAGGCGATCTTGCCGGCCGAACGGATCGAAGAGCACTGCCGCCAGACAATGGCGGCGTGCCGGATCCGGCCGCTGTCGAGGAAAGCGGTGGCCTTTGGGAGTTCCTCGTTCATGAATCGGTGGAGTCCGGCCTGCACCTGGCGGCCCACAAGTTCTTTCACGACATCTTTGGCCAGGTTGGTGGCCTGATCCCGCTGCTCATTTCGGTTGTTCAGATTCCTGGCGATGTCCAACTGAAGCCAATGGAAGACGACTGGACAGGGCCGGTGGACCTGCCGGAGGACACGTTCGTCGCGGTTTGCCCAAGAAACGATCACGGGCCGACGGAAGGGGCGACCGCCGAAGGCTATTGGACTGGCCCGGCGCGACAGTTCTTCTCGGAAGCCCTGGCCGACAAGATGAACCACGATCATGCAGAGTGCGGCGTTGCCCGCTGCGCAATTCCGGACGGCGACTGCGGGCTCGTTTGGCCCGGTACTGGCCAATAGGAAGTACCGGGACAGGTCCAATTGGCGCGCCTTCAGGGCGCGCGTCCAACTTTCTCATAGGGACAAGAGCCGACCAGCCAATTCTCAGCACCGCGAGGAGATGCGCACATGCCCGCTGACAATGAAACGAAAGCAATCGTCGCCGATATCCTGAGCGAGTTGATTTCCTACATCAAGGAAAGCCGGCCAACGCGATCCGATGGAACCTCGACGCAGGGCTACGTCTACTCCCAGATGCGGATCGGCCAAATGGTGAGCCCGCGGGACTTTGCCGCGCCATGGACGCCAATGGGAGGCAGCGGCTCTGCCCAAGCGGCAGCCGCTGTTGCACAGCAAAGGGCGGATGGGCCCAATGATGGCAGCGCCGCCGCTCTGGCAAGTGCCGCCGCAGCCAAGAGAGCCAACCAGGCCGCGTACAATTTGACCCAGCTTACGGACACCATGCTCATTGTCACCAATGATGGCACCATGGAGACCTACAGCGGCGGCGGACGGCATCTGGCGATCACCTACAAGGGAGTTATCGGCGCGATGGAGCCCTCCGCGCCACCTACGCCACCGACACCGGAGGAAGAGGCCACCTTCAAGGAGATTTATGCAGTCCTCTACGACCAGGACGGAAACGAGACTCCGGAATATGCGCGGTACTTGAAGAACAGCATGGCACACGCCAAGGCCAGGACAGCGTTCGTGCAAGCGCAGAACACGATCGCCGCGGATCCGCTGCAGGCTGACTCGCTGGGGGCGTTGATGGTCGAGTACGAGGAGGCGGTGCACAGGGCCTACGACAAGTGGATTGCGCAAGGCGCAGAGAAAATCGAACGCGCACTTGCATTTATCGGCGCTCAGGGAGTTCCGCTGGAACAGGGCATGATAAACAATGCACGGTACATCTTCGAACAGTGGTCGTTTCCGATGGGCGGGGCGGCCGTCAAAACGCCCTTCTCCTACGTGCTTCCTACCGAATGGGCAGACATCAATATCGATGACATTGGTTGGACTCGTCTCGAGAAGAACGCCAGTACCTACCAGCGGCACTACGATTCCAACGGCTACAATATCAGCACTGGAAACTGGCAAGGCGATTCAAGCCAAAGCAGCGGTTCGGGTGGCATCGGGATTTTCGGCTTTGGCTTTGGCGGATCCTATTCGGAGAGCGACAGCAGTTCGAGCCGCGAGTTCCGCCAGTCCAATGAGTTCGGCGACACACTCACCGACGACGCGACAAACCTAAGCATCGATTTCGAGTACGGCATCGTTCAGATCGTTCGCCCTTGGCTGATTACCGATCTCTTCCATTTGCGGCACTGGAAAATGGATGGTGCCGGGCCAAAAGAGGTCAGCGATGGGACGATCAATGGTCAGGTCGGAAACGCCACCAAGATCATGCCGCTTATCCCGACGCATTTCCTGTGCATCCGCAACGTGACGATCTCGGCCCAGCATTGGGGCAGCGTCAAAACCACGCTTGAAAGGTCGTGGGGTCGCCAAGGCGGATCGGAAAGCTCCAGCAGCAGTTCGGGCGGCGGCGGTTTCAACGTTCCTCTGTGTGGGTTCATAAGCCTCAGCGCCTCCGCCCATCACAGCGAAAGCCACTATGACGGCGGGTTTACCGACGAAGGTGGGCGGTTCCATAGCGATGACTATGGGGCACGCTTCGAGGGCGAGAAGCTGACCATCAAGGGTACACAGATCGTAGCGTGGTTGAGCGAGATCGTCCCGGCGGCACCGCCGGAACCGGCAGCGTAGGCGACACCATGAGCGCCACGATCGACGACCTATTGCGCGAGTTGCAGGCGTATTTTTCCAGGCAGTTTCCGTCGGTGGATGATGGGGACGGGCCGGGAAGCGTACTCTTGGTCTTTGACCAGATGGGGTACCCGCTCCCCCCGACCGAGTTCACCGGCTCCGGTGAGGGGGCGGCAAGCAACGTCGTGTCGCACCAGCGCGCGGCGCAGTTGGCTGATTTCCTGCCAGCGGTCAACGCTCTTGATCGGGGGTGGTATCTCGCGCGCTCGGGAAGCAAGCTTTCTACCTGGTACAAGGCCCTGGTCGATGGGGCAATTGCTGCCGATCCGGAGCTGTTGGACACAGTGGTTCTGAGGAGGCACGCCGCCGGCGAGAAGCTTGCTGCCAACAAACTCGTCGTTGCCACTGGCTCAATAGGCGGGGCCGCCGGGACCCCCGATGCTTCTGGTGCAATCGATACCTACTACGCCACGGCCATGTCGCCGGTCGACTGGTTCATGCCTGGTGCGACGTGCTGGACCAGCTTCAAGACCGAAGCTCCCGAGGAACCGGCGCCGTCGGATCATTCAGGTTCACATGGCGGAAGCGGAGTGAGTTCAGGGCCGACCTTTCCACCTGACCGACCGAACTGGATTGTGCACGGCGACGTTCCCTTGCGAACAATAGACATGGAACGCGTCCAAGAGAACCAATCGCTGGCGACGTTCGTGACAGACGCCGTGCGCGCACAGACCGTCGATCTTGTCGATCGTGTCGCTACACCAATCGGATCGTCAGTCGTAACACCGGCGGATGTTTCGGTCTCAGCCTTCGACCCAGAAATGCTGGCAGCTCTGGACCCGACAATCTACGTTCCTGCCGATGAGACTCAGCCCGTATCCCCCTCCATTGTCGAGCGGCTCACCACTCCCTTCACTCCGGTGTTTGCCCCGGAAGAGGAACCAGCCTTTACCCCGTCGATAGCAGAGCAGTTGGCTGCTCCCGCGGCGTCCCTTCGCGTGCGCTCGGAGGAAGCCGAAGGGTGGCGGTCCACGGTGGCTGACCAGTTGCGGGTGCGAGATGGCTTCACCGCGGTTCACTCGGAGGAAGAACCGGGTTGGCGGCCATCCATAGCCCAGCTGATTGCCGCCTCGAACTTTGACCCAATCGTGATCATAGACGCCACTTCAGAGCATCGCCCATCGTCCGACAGCTTCAGCGCATCCTTTCAGTACTGCCTGGTGCGATTCAGTCGCCCGTGGTGGGACGAGGTGTTCCTGTACACGGAAGGGTGGAAGCTGCAGGGCTATGATCCAGGCTCGCTTTCAAGTGGTTCTGTGAACGCGCCAAAGGATCCGATCACCTTGATCACGATAGGAATGATCGTAATCAAGGACCTGGTTCTGAAAGCATCCTGGACCGATGACGACCTTCAGGAACTGGAGTCCGCACTGAACCTGGGGCCATTCTCACTGGCAGGGGCTCGCTTGCCAACCTCGCGAAACGGCTCCCTGCAACGACCAGGCCCGCAAGCCATCGCCTGGCTTGTTCAGGTGCCCCCGGTCCTGCCGCCGGCACGCGACTAGCCTTTGGTTCTCCAAGTGCAGGAGATCGACGTGCCTGGCCTCTTTGTGCTCAAGCACGTCATTGGGGCAGAACCGGTGCATGCAGCGGCCGTCCGGAATGGGTAGGCTGACGCCCAACGAATGGATTCGCTATTTTCGCGAGGGGTTCTGCGGGTGGGCATCTACGAAGACCTGGGCATCAAGCCGATCATCAACGCGTCAGCAACACTCACCAAACTTGGTGGATCGCGCATGCCCGGGGAAGTCCTCGAGGCAATGAATGCGGCTGCTGGCTCATTTATCGATCTGCCACTCTTTCAAACGCGGGTCGGCGACCGTATCGCCGAGCTCACCCGGAATGAGGCCGCTTTCGTTTCCTCAGGAGCCGCAGGTGGGATCGTGCTCGCGGTCGCGACGCTTGTGGCAGCGCCGAACGAACCCGATCCGATGGCGTATCCAATGCTCAAGGGCATCACCAGGAACGAAGCCATCGTTTTCACTTCGCAGCGTAACGGCTACGACTTCGCCATTCTCCAGACCGGCGCCTCTATCGTCGAGTGCGACGACACTCTCGAATCGTTCGAGTCGGCCATATCAGGGCGTACAGCGTGCCTCATCTGGTTTGCCGGGGCGCTGGCAGTGAAATCTCCGCCGATCGAGGATGTCATCGCGATCGCCAGGAAGCACCGCGTTCCGGTTCTGGTTGACGCCGCTGCCCAGATTCCACCGGTTTCGAGTTTCTGGCACTACACGAAGGACCTCGGCTGCGAGGGTGTCGTCTTCAGTGGCGGCAAAGGTATCCGTGGGCCGCAAGCTGCCGGTCTGGTCCTTGGGACCAGACAATTGATCGCAGGTTGCCGCCGACTTTCAGCGCCAACGCAGGGCATCGGTCGACCTCTGAAAGTCGGAAAGGAAGAACTCGCCGGCACGCTCGCCGCCGTCCAGTACACGCTGGATCAGGACGAAGACGCGATCCTTCAGGGTTACGAGACGATCGTCCAGAACTGGATCAAAGACTTCGCCGGCATCGCGGGAGTTACGACGGAACGCGGCTTCCCAAGTGAAGCTGGTCAACCTCACGCCCGCGCAATCGTTCATCTCGCTGCCGGTTTCAGCAAGACGCGCGATCAGGTCATTGACGAGCTCAAGACCGGCGATGTCTGGATTGAGGTAGCCGCACTGGAACCGAACGCCATAGCCTTGAATCCGCAGACGCTGACGAGCGAAGAGGCCGACATAGTCTCTGCTCGTTTGCGGCAGGTTCTGACCAGCTAATCAGGTATTGAGAAGAATTATCGATGGCGTTCAATGTCCGGAAACGCGGCAAACTCACCTATTATTATGAAGGCGATCGACCTGTTCTGTCGGCGTTGGTCACCGAGGAACAGGCGGATGGCGACCTCAAAATTCACTTCGCTGGTCTGACCGGTGGCTACTCAGCGAAGGGAATATTGGGACTCAGCGAACTGGTGTCGATGGATCCTCATCAGGAAGTCGCACTGGTCTTCAGGTGCTGGGAGAAGTGGCTGGTCGAGGCGGGAATTTGCACGTCTTTGCGGGATATCGATTTCATTGAGATGCACGCGTTCGGTGCCCAACCGAAGACCCCGAACATCCTCGCCGACCCCGCCGGATATGCCGTTGAGCAGGATCGCCTTCGGAAAGCCTATGCCGAGGCGTACTCATCCTTTTTCGCCGATAACCTTCCCGAAAATGGCGTTCCATGCCGCTTCACCGTCCACCTGATCGATTTCCCCGACAAGGCGGCCTCATACGAGTTCTATTCAACCGCGCTCCTCCAACGCGCATTGCAGAAGGGTTAGCCGTGCTGGCGCAGCCGGTGCCATCAAGTCCGGTACGTACGACCCTGCACCTCTCGGCGCACCGGATGTCCGCTTGTGACCCAAAGCGGACATTGGTAGGCAACGCTTAACCAGACGCGCACTGGTCAACCGCCGCTCAACCTCAGGAAACACTCTCCGCCCACTTGTATACAAGTACACTTGTGTGTATGAGTCCCGGCATGGACAACCTGAAATCTCTTTCCGCACTGGGTGAAGCGCCGGCTGGCGAGCAGGTCTATGCACTGCTGCACAAGGCCATCGTCTTCCTGGAATTTCTACCCGGCCACCGCATCAGTGAGAACGCGCTCGCTGCGCAGATGTCGGTCAGCCGCACCCCCATCCGGGAGGCGTTGCAGCGGCTTGAGCGGCAGGGCCTTATCTTCGTGCTGCCGCAGCGCGGCACCTTTGTGGCTCCGCTCAACCTGCAGGCCATCCGCTCCGCCTACTTCACTCGCCTTGCGCTCGAAAAGGTCGTCGCTACCGAGGCCTGCCGCCTGCGCAGCGAGCGCGATCTGGCGCGGCTCAAGGGCGCCATCGCCGAGCAGGAGGCCGTGCTGGCCTCCAGCCAGCGCGAGGACTTCTTCGATCTCAACGCCGCCTTCCACCGCCAGCTGGTGGAGATTTCCGATCTGACCGGCATGGAGTCTGTTCTCGAAAGCGCCCGCAATCATCTCAATCGCGTGCGCCTCGCCCACCTCGACTATGCCGGTCCCTATCCGCTCGCGCCGATCGTCGAGGAGCACAAGGCCATCGTTGCCGCCATCGCCGCGCAGGATACGGCCGCCGCCGAGGCCGAGATGCACCGCCACATCGAGAAGGTGCTGCCGCGCTACGACCTGCTGATGGCCAAGCGGCCCGAATTCTTCGAGCTGCCGGGTGAAATCACCGGCCCGCCGGGGACGCGGCGGCCGCAACCCACTCACAACTAAAAGCCCCAAAACGGGGCATTCCAGGGGAGGACTACAATGAACAACCACGACGCAACTTCGCGGCCATTCCGCATCAACCGCCGCGCTCTGCTGCAGGGCGCCGCGGCGCTGGCGGCCGGCATGGCGTTGCCCGCCGGCCGTGCCTTCGCGCAGGACACCGCCGATCCAGCATCGCTGAAACGCTCGGGCGGCACGCTGCTCAATTTCCGCGCCTGGGAGCGCTATCCGGCCAGCGACGTGCCGGGCCTGAACCTGTTCCTCGACCAGAACCCGGATCTTTCGATCGAATGGTCCAGCGCGCCTTTCGCCCGCTATCGTGATCGCCTGATCGCCGAGTTTATCGGCGGCACGCCGCTCGACGTGCTGCAGGTCCCCGAGACCGAGCTCGCCAGTTGGGCCGAAAGCGAGTGGCTCGCCCCGCTCGACGACATGGAAAATGTCGACAAGGTTCTGGCTGCCGCGTCGCCCGGCAATGTCGAGGCCAGTCGCGGTCCGGATGGCAAGCTCTATGCGCTGCCGGTCTTCGCCGACGCCTTCGGCTTTGCCTACAATACCGACGCCTTCGCGGCCGCCGGCTTCGAGAAGCCCGGCGCCACCCTCGATGAGCTGCGCGCCCAGATGGAAGCCATCAAGGCGGCAGGTGTCGATCCCTATCCGCTGAGCCTGGGCATGAAGAAGCAGCCGGGCCAGTTCTGGAGCCTGTGGTCGACGCTCTACGCCTCGGGCGGCGACATGTTCGACGCCGAGGGCCAGCCGGCCTTCGACAAGGCCGACAGCCCGTTCAAGCCGATCCTTGAATGGTTCGTGGCCGCCTACAACGACTGGAAGATCGTCAGCCTCGAAGACCTGCAGCGCGATTGGGGCGCGGCGCGTACCGCCATCCGCTCCAACCAGGTGAAGTCTGGCTACATGGCGCAGTACGCGCTGACCGAGTTCAACGCCAAGCCGGACTCGGCCGTTACCGGCAAGGTCAAGATGGCGCTGGTCCCCGGCCTCAACGGCAACGATGTCGGCACGGTGGGCTATTGCCACGGCGCCGGCATGGCGGCCGCCGCGCAGAACAAGGAAGCAGCCTGGAAGGCGCTCTACGCCTATGCCGGCCCAGGCGCCGACGACAAGTGGACGCTCACCCAGATGCGCGCCCTCGACCAAGGCGGCCGCTGCCCGTTCCCGCAGGTCTATGACTCGGCCGAACTGCAGGCCCTGATCCAGACCATCACCGTCGGCGACTCCGCCGATTGGGTGAAACTCTCGACTCTGTCGCGCCCCAAGCGCGGCATCAAGGCGGCCTGGTACCCCGAATGGGAGCAGGGCTTCATGACCCACATCCAGGATGCGCTGCTCAAGTCGACCACGGTCGATGCAGCCATCACCGCCTCCGCCGATCTCGCCCGCCAGCTTTCGGCCGGCTGATCCACGTATCCGTCACCCGGGGGCGGCGGCACGGCCGCTCCCGGCTCTCTTTCCCGGAGCCTGCTTTTCGATGACCGACACCGATTCAATGCGCAAGGCATTGGTCGCCGCCGACCCGCGCCTATCGCGTTACAACCCGCTGCCCCGCATCTTGTTCTTCGACGATTTCGATGAGGGGGTGAACGGTTGGACCGAGCTGATCGGCAACCATGACGGCGACCCCAACAAGATCCGTCCCATTGTCGGCGACATGCGCCCGGCCCAACTCAGCAATCTGAGCTTCTGGGACGTCGGCACCCACGGCACCGTCGACGGCAATTATGCGCTGAAGCTCGCCACCCGCGCCAAGGCCAACCACATGGCGCTGGCCATCAAGCGGCTCACCTATGTGAAGCCCGGCAAGGTGCAGTTCGAGACCTATTTCACCCTGAAATCCGAGAGCTGGATCGGCGAGCGTCCCGGCCACCAGAAGTTCGATGGCAATATCGATCCCAGCGTCATGGATTTTGGCGATTTCTGCATCGGCAACGACGTCTGCGATGCCGAGTATGGCCGGCGCTATCACTGCGCCCTGCGCTATGTGAACACCGACCGCCACGGTACGCTGCAGCGCAAGTGGCAGTACAAGACCAGCCTGCAGACCACCACCAAAATGGAGATCGCCGGCAACCCGGCCGTCGCCGACTACCACGTCGCCGATCCGGACGATTGGGTCGACATTCCGGGTGGCCAGCAGAACCTCTGCTACAACGAGATCCCCACCAAGGTGAACTGGCACTACCTGCGCTACGTCTTCGACACTGAAGCGGGCTGCAATGTCGAACTGCAGGTGAACGATAAGGTCATGGACCTGCGCTCCATTCCGGTGCCGCGCTATCCGCACGGCTATTGGGGGCTCGAGCGGCTGATGAACTTCTGCCTCGACGTCCACACTCATCGCGATGTCCGGAACTTCCTGTTCCTCGACTCCTGTCTCGTCTCTGTCGACTGGTGAGATCAGCCATGCTCCGCCGTTCCTTCACCGCCGTCATCGAGCGCAATATCGCCATCGGCGATGGCTTCACCACCGAGCCCTACGAGACCGCCTGGGTCCATGAGGCGCGCTGGTTCGTCAACGTCCTCGAAGCAGCCCCCGGCGCCAAGATCACGTACGACGCAGAAACCTCGCCCGAAGGCCTGACCTGGTGCGCGCACGAAGCGTCCGCCGTTGGCCATGCCGGCGCTGGTCTTTCGACGTTGCCGCTGACCCAGGTCGGCCCGTGGCAGCGCCTGCGTTTCACCGTCGAAGGCGCCGCCAGCGTGCGCGCCATCGTCTACCTCACGCTGAAAGGCTGATGGCGATGGCAACCGCCCGCTGGCGCACCAACGACCAGCCGCAGCCCTTCCTCGCCTTCGTGCTCAACTCGCCGGCGATCCTGTTGCTGTTGCTGCTGGTCTTCTACCCCATCGTCTATTCGCTCTGGCTCTCGCTGCATGAGTACAACCTGCGGCGTCCGCGGCAGGTCGAGTTCATCGGCATCGGCAACTACATCGAGATCTTCAGCTCGCCGCAGTTCTGGAGTGCTACCCGCACCACCGTGATGTTCTCGATTGGCTCGATCGGCCTCACCGTGCTGCTCGGCACACTGCTGGCGCTGCTGCTCAACGAGAAGTGGCCGGGCAGGGGGCTGCTGCGCGCCATCGCGCTCATCCCCTGGGCCATTCCGCCGGTGGTCAACGGCCTCGTCTGGCAGTGGCTGTTCGAGGGCCAGAACGGTCTCGTCAACCACATCCTAGTGAGCCTTGGGTTCATCGACAGCTACCAGGCCTGGCTGGCGCAGCCGAGTACGGCACTGCCAGCCCTGGTCATCGCGCAGGTGTGGAACCACGTGCCTTTCGTCGCCATCGTCATGCTGGCCGCGCTGCAGACCATTCCGGGCGAGCTCTACGATGCCAGCAAGGTCGATGGGGCCAATGTGTTCCAACGCTTCTTCTACGTCACCTTCCCCTGGCTCAGTCATTCGCTGCTGCTGGTGCTGATCACCCAGACCATGGTGGCGCTCCGCACCTTCGACATCGTCTATGTGCTGACGGGCGGTGGCCCGGGTGACTCCACCACCGTCATCGCCTGGCTCACCTATGTCACGACCTTCAGCTTCACCGATTTCGGCAAGGGCAATGCCTATGCCTACATCATCGCGCTCGTCACCATGACGCTTTCGGTGTTCTACATCCGCATGCTCTGGAAGCGCGGGGAGATGGCGAAATGACCTCACCTCTCATGCGCAAGATGCGCACCGTGCTGCTGATGTTTTTCGGCCTGCTGTTCTTCCTGTTCCTCTTTGGCCCGTTCTACTGGATGGTGGCGACGAGCCTGATGACCGAGCAGGAAATGCTGTCGGTGCCTCCAAAACTGATCCCGTCGACCTTGTCCTTCGACAACTACATGGCGGTGCTCGGGCTGGGCGATCCAGAATTCCTTGCCGAGGCGCGGAGCAGGGCGCCAGCGGTGTTCGAAATCCGTCAGGCGCTGATCAATTCGCTGATCGTTGGGCTCTGCGTGGCAATCGCCAACATCGTCATCGCCACGCCGGCGGCCTACACCTTCTCGCGGCTCAAGTTCAACTTCTCGCTGCCGCTGCTGATGGTGTACCTGGGAACCCGCATGGTGCCGCCGATCATGCTTGTGGTGCCGATGTTCCTCATCGTCCGCCATCTGGGGTTGATCGATACGCCGCTGGCGCTGATCGCGGTCTATTGCGCGCTGACGCTGCCCTTTTCGATCTGGTTGCTGCAGTCCTACTTCCGCACCATGCCGGTGGAACTCGAAGAGGCGGCGGTGATCGACGGGGCATCGCGTTGGCAGACCATTCGCATGGTGCTGCTGCCGCTCTCGGTCCCGGGCCTCACCTGCGTCGGCATCCTCGCCTTCATGGGGTCGTGGAGCGAGTTCCTCTTCGCCGTGACCTTCGGCAAGACCATTGCCAGCAGGACCCTGCCGGTGGTGGCCGCGAGCTTTGTCGATACCGCCTCGATCCAGTTCGACTATGTCATGGCGGCGGGCGTCATCACCGCACTGCCGCCATTCCTACTGGCGCTGATCTTCCAGCGCTTCATCGTCAGCGGCCTGTCCTCAGGCGCGGTCAAGGGCTGAACGTGGCACGGTTCGATTCGCATGTTCACCTCTGGCGTCGGGACGATGGCAACGCCATTCGCATCCGCGACCGGGTTCCGGAGCTCGACCAGGATTTCGGCCTGGTCGAGCTAGTACCCCGGTTGATCGAAGCCGAGGTCGAACGGATCGTGCTCGTCTCGGCTGCCCAAAACGAGCGCGAGCCGGCCGGCCTGCTGCAGGTCGCGCGCCGCCATCCCGATCTTGTCGCGGGCGTCATCGGCTGGCTCGACATCGGCGATCCCGAGTTTGATGCGAAGGTCGCGGACCTCTCCGCCGATCCTGCCTGGCTCGGCATCCGCCTGCCTGTCGTCCTCGAGGACGCTGAGGCATTTGCTGCCCGGCCCGGCATCGACGCGGCACTCCACCGGCTGGCGCGGGCCGGCGCCGTCGTGCAGGTTCTGGTCAATCCGTCTCAGATCGCCGCCATTGCGCCAGTGCTCGAACGGCACCCCGATCTCAGGACCGTCATCGACCACGCCGCCAACCCCGGTGTCAGCCGGCCTCTCACCGATGAATGGCGCGACGGCATGCATCGTCTCGGCGAAATGCCGAACAGCGTCTGCAAGGTATCGGCCTTCTGGCTGCCGGGCGCCGAACCCCCTACCGATGATCAGAAACGGCCCTTCGCCGACGTCATCCTGGATGCGTTCGGGCCCGCGAGGCTAGTCGCTGCCAGCAACTGGCCTGTCACTTCGCTCCTGACCCATCCACGCGAGGTACTCACGGCCATCGAGCGTCTCTTCGCACTTGGCTCAGAACAGCTTTTCGACAATGCCGCGCGGATCTACCGGCGGACCGCTACCAAGGAACCATCATGACCATTCAGGCCCTGGTTTGCCGCAATCCCGGCGACCTCGCTATCGAGCAGCGCGAGGCTCCTGTCGCTGCCACCGGCGAGGCCCTGGTCCGCGTACGTCGCATCGGTATCTGTGGCACCGACTACCACATCTACGAGGGCAAGCACCCGTTCCTGCAATATCCCCGCATCATGGGCCACGAACTCGCTGTCGAGATCGTCGAGGCCCCGGCGGGCTCGCGCTTTGCTCCCGGTGAGGCGGCAATCGTCAACCCTTATCTCAGCTGCGGCACTTGCGTCGCCTGCCGCAAGGGCAAGCCCAATTGCTGCACCAAGATCGCCGTGCTCGGCGTCCATCGTGACGGGGGCATGACCGAGTATCTGTCACTGCCCGTGGGCAACCTGCTGCCGGCCGATGGCCTGACGCTCGACCAGTGCGCCACGGTCGAATTCCTCGCCATCGGCGCCCACGCCGTACGCCGCGGCTCAGTTGTTGCGGGGGACCGAGCACTGGTCATCGGCGCCGGTCCCATCGGCCTCGGCGCTGCGCTCTTCGCCAAGCTGGCCGGTGCATCGGTGCACCTGCTCGACCGTGACGTCTCCCGCTTGGATGCCATCGGTTCGATCGTCGGTGCCGCCGGCACCATTCCGGCCGACGCCAATGTAGATGCCGCAATCGCCGCCGCCACCGACAGCGAAGGCTTCGACATCGTCTTCGATGCCACCGGCGCGACCCCGTCGATGCAGAAGGCCTTCGACTTCGTCACCAGCGGCGGCCGCCTTGTACTGGTCGGCGTGGTCAAGGACCCGATCACCTTCTCGGACTCGGACCTCCACCGCCGCGAGATGAGCCTCTTTGCCAGCCGCAACGCCACGATGGACGATTTCGCCACCGTCACCGCCGCCATCCGCGGCGGCCACGTGCCGGTCGAAAAGATTATCACCCACCGCAGCTCGCTGGCCGACGCGACGACCAAGCTGCCGCTCTGGGCCCACGACAAGGCAAGCTTGATCAAGGCCGTGATCTCAAGCGACTAGCATTCGAAGCGCTAACACTCTTACGCCCGACCGCTTCTGTGTCTTCGCGCGAACGTCCGCTTGTTGCGCAATTGCGGAGATCACTGAACGGCAGGTTCTGGCCCAAGGCAGACGTTGGGCCATCGATCGCAGAGCGTCGCGTTTGTCGTCGCCGAACGCGGTCGCCCGGCGTAAGCGCAGCTACGCCGCCAGAACCGCCAGTGACGACGCGCGACCTTCAGCGACGGCGTGGCATGCGACGCGTGCGGGGCCGGATGCAAGCAGCTTGGGCATTTCCGACCGGCAACGGTCGTCCGCGAACGGGCAGCGGGGATTGAAGGGGCAGCCGCGGGGCGGATTGAGCGGGGATGGCAGCTCGCCCGCCAGCCTGACCCGCTTGCCGCGCTGGTCGGGGTCGGCGATCGGTGTCGCCGAGAGCAGGGCCTGGGTATAGGGATGGCGCGGGCGAGCGAACAACTCGTCGGCCGGTGCCACTTCGACGGCATGCCCCAGGTACATCACCATCACGTCGTCAGCGATGTGGCGCACCACCGCGAGGTTGTGGGAGATGAACATCATGGTCAGCTCGAGCCGGCCCTTCAGCACGCGCAGCAGGTTGAGAATCTGCGCCTGCACCGACACGTCGAGCGCCGAGGTCGGTTCGTCGCAGATCAACAGTTCGGGCTCGAGGATGAGGGCGCGGGCGATGCCGATGCGCTGGCGCTGGCCACCCGAGAACTCGTGCGGGTAACGGTCGGCCGCCTGTGGGGGTAGCCCCACCGTCTGCAGGATCTCACCCACCGCCTGGCGGCGGCTCGCCGCATCGCCGATGCCGTGGATGACGAGGCCCTCGCCGATGGAAACACCAACCGGCACACGCGGATCGAGCGAGGAATAGGGGTCCTGGAAGACCATCTGGATGCGGCGGCTGGCGGCGAAATCGACGCCATCGCGCCCGCCACTGATCGTTTTGCCGTCGAAGACGACCTTGCCGTCCGTCGGCGGGTGGAGGCCGATGACGATGCGGGCCAGCGTGGATTTTCCGCAACCGCTCTCGCCCACCACGCCGAGGGTGCGGCCCTTCTCGATGACGAGGTCGATGTCGGTGACCGCCGTGACGTGTCCGACGACGCGCTGGAAGGCGCCCCCGCGGATGGAGAACTCCTTGTGGATGCCGTGCAGTTCCAGCAGGGCGCTCATGCCAGTTCCGCCTTTTCCCGTGAGTTGCCGGTCGGTGCGGCGGTGACCCAGCACCGGGCGCTGTGGTCGTCGCCTACCGGCAGCAGGGCCGGCACTGTTGTGGTGCAGCGCGGCTCGCCGGCTTCGCGGCGGACAGCGCAGCGCGGGGCGAAGCGGCAGCCCTGGGGCAGGTTGGTCAGTTGCGGCACGCGGCCCTCGATGACCGCGAGCATCTCGCGGCTCGCGTCCATGCTCGGCACCGAGCGCAGCAGGGCCTGGGTGTAGGGGTGCCTGGGCGAGCGGAACAGGGTCCGTACGTCGGCATATTCGACGATCTGGCCGGCATACATCACCGCCACATGGTCGGCCATTTCGGCGACCACCCCGAGGTCGTGGGTGATGAGGATGATGGCGGTGCGGTAGTCAGCCTGCAGCTGACGCATCAGGTCGAGAATCTGGGCCTGAATGGTGACGTCGAGCGCCGTGGTCGGCTCGTCGGCAATCAGCACCTGCGGCTCGCAGGCGAGCGCCATGGCGATCATGATGCGCTGCGCCATGCCGCCCGACATTTCGTGCGGATAGGCCTTCATGCGGCGGGCCGGGTCGGGGATGCCGACGGCGGCGAGGAGCCGCGTGGCGGCGGCCTCGGCCTGCTTGGCGTTCATACCCTTGTGCAGCCGGTAGACCTCGGCGATCTGCCGGCCGACGGTGTGCACCGGATTGAGCGAGGAGGAGGGATCCTGGAAGATCATCGACAGGCGGTTGCCGCGGATGTCGCTCTTTTCTGCCGGCGTCATGCGGAGCAGGTCGACGCCGCCGAGCAGCACTTCGCCGCCCGTCACCTCGCCCGGATAGGGCACGAGGTCGGCGACGCTGAGCGCGGTGATCGACTTGCCGCAGCCGCTTTCGCCCACAATGCAGAGCGTTTCGCCGGCCCTGAGGTCGAAGCTCACCTTGTCGACCGCCCGGGCGATGCCGGAACGGGTGCTGAAGATGGTGCTGAGGTCGCGGACCTGGAGGATGGGATCACTCATGCCGCTGCCTCAACTGTTGAGGCGCGGATCGAGCGCATCGCGCAGCCCGTCGCCGAGAAGATTGAAGCCGAGCACCGTGATGACGATGGCGATGCCGGGGAAGAAGACGAGGTGGGGCGATGAGAACATCTGGTCCTTCTCGGTCCCCAGCATGGTGCCCCATTCGGGGGTCGGCGGTTGTGCGCCGAGCCCGAGGAAGCTGAGGCCGGCTGCCTCGAGGATGCCGCCCGCGATGCCCATGGTCGCCAGCACGACGATCGGCGTCAGGGCATTTGGCAGCACGCGAGTGAAGAGGATGCGCCACCGGCTGCCGCCGAGCACGCGGCTTGCCGCGACGAAATCCTGCGATTTCACCGAGAGCACGCTGGCGCGGGTGATGCGGGCATAACCCGGTACGGAGACCACCGAGATGGCGAGGAGCGCATTGACGATGCCGGGCCCGAGCACCGCCACGATGGCGATGGCAAGCAGGAGGGCAGGGAAGCCGAGGATCACATCCATGCAGCGCATGATGAGGTTGTCGGTCCAGCCGCCGAAATAACCGGCCATGGCGCCGAGCAGCACGCCGGTGAACAGCGCCAGCGCGACGGTGACGACACCGATCATCAGGCTGATGCGCGCGCCATAGACGATGCGCGAGAAGATGTCGCGCGAATTGCCGTCGATCCCCATGATGTGCTGGGGCTTGGCGACATCGCAGCCGAACATGTGGATGCAGGGCGGGTCGCGGCGCTTCACCTGCTCGACGCCGATCAGCACCTGGTTGGGATCGTAGGGGGCGATGAGCGGCGCGAAGATGGCGACCAGGACCATGAAGCCGATCAGGAACAGGCCGACCTGGCCCGAGCGTTTGCGGATGAGCCGCTTGAGGGTCTGCTTCCACAGCGGCACGGGATCGCCGAGCAGCCCGTCGTCGATAATAATGCTGGCCGCATTGGCGCTGGCGGAGTCGAGGCTCGTCATCTTCAGTCCTATTGCGGCCGGACGCGGGGGTCGAGGTAGGTGTAGGAGAGGTCGACGATCAGGTTCACGACGACGTAGATCGTGGCGATCATCACCGTGAAAGCCTGCACGATGGGGTAATCGCGGGCAAAGATCGCCTCGACCAGCATGCGCCCGACCCCGGCGAGGCCGAACACGGTTTCGGTGAGCACGGCGCCGCTGAGCAGGGCCCCCATCTGCAGCCCGAGGATCGTCACCACCGGCAGCATGGCGTTGCCCAGTGCGTGGCGCCGCACCACCTTATTGTCGGGAACACCCTTGGCCCGGGCGGTGCGGACATAGTCGCGCCCCAGCACGTCGAGCAGCGACGAGCGGGTCATGCGGGCGATCACTGCCATGGGGATGGTGGCCACGGCGAGCGCCGGCAGCACCATGTGCCGCAGCGCATCGATGAAGATGGGCCAGTTGCCGGTGATGAGCGCGTTGAAGATGTAGAAGTTGGACACGAACTCGAGGAACTTCGCACCGAACGTGTCCTTGGCCAGGTCCCACTGCCAGACCTCGTAGAAGGGCACGGAGGCGAGGCCCGCGGTGAGCCGGCCCGATGGCGGCAGCCACAGGGGTGTGCCCTTGAGCATGACGCCGAAGACATAGGCCATCATCAGGCCGAGCCAGAAGATCGGCATGGCGATGCCGACATTGGCCAGCGCCATGGTGCCGACATCGGCGATGCTGTTGTGGCGCCGCGCCGCGAAGATGCCGATGGAGATGCCGGCAATCGTGGCGACGAGGAGCGCCATGATGGCGAGCTCCATCGTCATGGGCAGCCGCTCGACGATGATCTGCGTCACCGGCCGCGAGAAGCGGATCGAGTTGCCGAAATTGCCTTGGGCGATGTCGCCCAGATAATAGAGGAACTGCACGGGGATGGGCTGGTCCAGCCCGAAATGGCGGACGAACTCGGCACAGGTCGCGGCACTGACCTTGTCACCCAGCATCGACTTGCACGGATCGCCGGGGATCAGGCGGGCAAGGGAGAAGGTAACAACCAGAATGCCAAACAGGACCGGGATGGCGCTGAGCAGCCGTTTGATCGCGTAGCCAAGCATGGGTTTATCTAACCAGGGCAAAACGGATGAGGCGGGCGCCGGAACGCCCGCCTCTCGGAAGCACTGCCTTACTTGGCGGCGGGCGCGTTCATGATGCCCCAGAGGCTCGCGAAGTAGTCGAAAGCCCCGGTATTGCCGACATGCGCCGGGTTGGAGGCGTCGAGGCCGGCGGCGTAGGAGGCGACGACGTCATTGGCGTCGAAATCCGAACCGTCGGTGAACTTCACGCCTTCGCGCAGGTGGCAGGTATACTCGGTTGCGTCGGCATTCACATCGCAGCTGGTGGCAAGGCCACCGACGATATCGCCGCTGTCCTGGGCGTAGTCGAGCAGCGTCTCGGTGATCTGCGTGCAGACCAGGGTCGACTCGCCGTCGCTCTCGTCGCCGCAATAGAGGCTGATCGGCTCGGCGTTCTGCATGACGACCATGGTGTCCTTACCCGGGTCGACGGTGCTGAACTGCTTGGCGCCGAACGGACGATAGCCGGCGTTCTTGACGTAGGCGCGGGCAGCAGAGCCGGCCGCAGCATGCGAGATCGGGACCATCGGCACCAGCTCGCGGATGGCGTTGTTGGCCGCTTCATAGATCGGCTTGGCTTCCTCTACGTCGGCGATCGACGAACCCTTGGCCAGCGGCTCGTAGATTTCCGGCAGGGAGGCGCCGAACTGCTGGGTGTCCTTGCCGAAGTGATAGTCGAGGAAGTTGGTGATGTGCGGGTAATCCGCACCCCAGCCGAGCAGATAGAAGCCGTCGAGCTTGCCGGCGCTGGCCTGGCCGATGAACTCGCCCGATTCCATCGGGGCGACTTCGGCGTCGATGCCGAGATTGGCCTTGAGCTGCGACTGGAACTCGACCGCGATGGTGCTGGGTTCGGGCAGGTAGGTGCGGAACACGTCGCGGTAATAGATCTTGGTCTTGAAACCGTCGGGGAAACCGGCCTCGGCGAGGAGCGCCTTGGCGGCCACGGGGTCGAACCCGTACCAGTCTTCACCGGCGCAGCCGTTCGGGATGGTGCACGGGGTAAAGTGCGTCGCCATTTCCGAGCCGTCGGGGAAGTAATTGTCGACGATGCGCTGGCGATCGATGCCCATGGCGATGGCCTGGCGCACCTTGACGTTGTCGAACGGTGCGAAGGTATTGGTCATCCCCAGGTAGAGCGTGTTCGGCCCCATCTGCGGCAGGAACTGCAGGTCGGCGTCGTTCTTGACGGCGTCGAAATCGTCCGGGCTCACGGTGCTGATCTGGTCGACGGTGCCCGAGCGCAGCTCGTTGAGCTGGCTGGCGCCCGACGTGCTCCAGCGGAACACCAGGGTCTCGTAGGCCGGCTTGCTGCCCCAGTAGGCGTCATTGCGCTTGAGGATGATCGAGTCGCCGCGGTTCCAGGCGTCAAGCTTGAACGGGCCGGTGCCGATCGGGTTGGTGAGCAGTTCCTTGGTGGGGCCTGCCGCCGCGATGTGCTCGGACGGCTGGATGCCGAAGACGATGAAGGCTGACTTGGCCTCGAAGGCAGGATCGGCCGCACACATCGTGAAGGTTGCGGTGTGCTCGTCGGTGGCCACAATCGACTTGATCTTGCCGCCGTAATCGCAATCGGGCGCCACCAGCGAGGTGCCCTCGAAGCTCAATGCCCCACCCGCCGGCAGCAGCGCCATGGCGAGCGCAGCGCCCGCAAATACCATTCGTTTCACCAGTTTTCTCCCTCTGGCTTGTTGTGGTTCTCTCGATCGAGGCCGTGTGAGTATCGCCATTGCGCGATATCCCCGGCGCAGCTTCCTGATAGGCTGCTATTGCCTCGTCGTTTCTTTTCCAGCGGCGCCGTCGTCAAAAACGACTATTCTGGCCCATATTCGAGCACGTTTTTGCCCCGCGAAGGTCAGATGTCAGACAAATGCATGTCGCGGCCTCTGTCAAGGCGACTAAATGGGTGGCAGCGCGGCGCGGGGTGAAGCGCTACCGTTGGGGCCCGGGAACTTGGCCTCCCGAACCAAGAACAAGAAACGGTACCTATGTCCGACCTCGCCCCCGTCCTCGCCCGTGCCGACGCCAATCTCGACTCGAGCCTTGCAACCCTCTTCGACCTTGTCCGTGTCCCCTCGATATCGACCGATCCGGCCCACGCCGCCGATTGCCGGCGGGCGGCGCAACTGCTCGCCGACTACCTGACGAGCCTCGGGTTCGACGCCTCGGTGCGCGATACGACCGGCCATCCCATGGTGGTGGCACACCACGACGGTCCGAGCCCCGACAGCCCGCATTTCCTCTTTTATGGCCATTACGACGTGCAGCCTGTCGATCCGCTGCACTTGTGGACCACGCCGCCCTTCGAGCCGTCGATCGGCATTGGCGCCAAAGGCCAGAAGATCATCCGCGGCCGGGGCACCTGCGACGACAAGGCGCAATTGCTGACCTTCGTCGAGGCGGTGCGCGCCTACAAGGAAGTGCAGGGGAGCCTGCCGGCGCGCATCTCGATCATCTTCGAAGGCGAGGAAGAATGCGGCTCGCCCTCGGCCCGTCCGTTCCTCGAGGCCAACAAGCAAGAGCTCAAGGCCGACTACGTGCTGGTGTGCGACACCGGCATGTGGAACGACGACACCCCCTCGATCTGCGCCGGCCTGCGCGGTCTCGTGGGCGAGGAGATCAAGATCCACGCCGCCAGCCACGACCTGCACTCCGGCGGCTATGGCGGCATTGCCGCGAACCCGCTGCACATCATCGGCAGGATCGTCGCCGGCCTCCACGACGAGAACGGCAGGGTCACCCTGCCGGGTTTCTACGAAGGCGTCGAGGAGACCCCGGCCGAGCTGAAAGCGGTGTGGGACGAGCTCGAACGCTCGATGCCACACGTGCTCGAGCGCGTCGGTCTGTCGATTCCGGTGGGCGAGAAGAACCGCTCGATGCTGGAGCTCAACTGGGCTCGTCCGACCGCCGAGGTGAACGGCATCAGTGGCGGTTATGCCGGCGAAGGCTTCAAGACCGTGATCCCGGCCGAAGCGACCGCCAAGGTATCGTTCCGCCTGGTGCACAAGCAGGATCCGCTGAAGGTTCGCGAGAGCTTCCGGGCTTATGTGCGCTCCAAGGTGCCGGCCGACTGCCGCGTCGAGTTCGGCGAGCATGGTGCCGCGCCCGCCGTGCAGTTGCCCTTCGATGCGCCCATCCTCGACAAGGCAAAGCAAGCGCTCCTCGGCGAGTGGTCGAACCCGGCCATCGTTACGGGTGGCGGCGGGTCGATCCCCATCGTCGGCGATTTCCGCGCCATCCTCGGCATGGATGCGCTGCTGGTGGGCTGGGGTACGGCCGATGACCGCGGTCACTCGCCCAACGAGAAATACAACCTCAGTTCGTTCGAGAAGGGCATCCGCGGCTGGGTGCGTATTCTCGACGCGATTTCGGCCTGAAGGGAGGCCTCAGCGTGACTGTGGATACCACTGCAAGGCTCGCGGGGTTGCGTCAGCGAATGGAGGCGCAGGGCGTAGATCTCGTCGCGCTCGCGCCGAGTGCCCACATGGACTGGCTCGTCGGCTTTCATCCGCTGCTTTGCGAGCGGCCGTGCCTGCTGCTGGTCGGACCGGAGCGCGAAGCATTCCTGATGCCGGCGCTCAATGCCGAAGGCTCGCGTGAATCGACCGCCATCCCGTTCCACGTCTGGGCCGACGATGTCGGGCCGGTCGAGGCCTTTGCCGCTGCGCTGGCCGATGTCGGCGGCAGCGCGGCGCGCCATGTCGTGCTCGACGAAACGATGCGCATCGACTTCGCCGCCCTGGTGCTCGACGCCCTGCCGGAAGCAAAGCGAAGCTTTACCGACGACACGCTGAGTTACCTGCGCATGCGCAAGGACGGGCGCGAATACGCCGCCCTCAAGATGAACGCGCTGGTCGCCGACCGCGCCATGCAGGCCGGCTTTGCGGCGTTGCGCCCCGGCATGACCGAGAAGCAGGTGGCGGCGATCATTTTCGACCATTTCGCCTCCGAGGGGGCGCGGCCGGATTTTGCCGTCGTCGCAGCCGGTTCCAACGGCGCTTTCCCGCATCACCATACGGGCGACCGCGTGCTGGCCGAGGGGGACGCTGTGGTCATCGATATCGGCGGAACCAAGGGCGGCTTCCCAAGCGATATCACCCGCATGGCGGTGGTCGGCCGCCCGCCCGAGGGCTACGGACAGATCCACACCATCGTCGAGCGCGCCGTGCAGGCCGCCCTCAAGGCGGCGCGGCCGGGCGTGCTGGCCCGCGACGTCGATGCCGCGGCGCGCAAGGTGATCACCGATGCCGGCTATGGGGAGTATTTCGTCCACCGCACCGGCCACGGCATGGGTATTGGCGGACATGAACCGCCCTACATCACGGCGACCTCCGACACAGTGCTGGCCGAGGGCATGGTGTTCTCGATCGAACCCGGCATCTACATTCCTGGCCGCTTCGGCCTTCGGCTCGAAGATATCGTCATCCTCAGGGAAGACGGCCCGGAAATCCTCTCGAGCCTGCCACGCGACGTCCATGTGATCGCAGAGTAGCCGCGCGACCCCTGCCTCCTTCGAGGCCAGGTAGGGGGAGAGCCGGCAACTCTAGAGCGTTTCACCGTTACGCTGATCGATCGGGGGGGCGACCTCACCACCGCCCCCTACCGGTCCCATCACCGGGTCATGCCCGCGAAGGCGCATACGCGCTAAGTTACGGGATTTCGGCGCTCTGATGCACGCATCAGTGGGCCGGCCGCTCGACGTCACCCCAAGCTCGGTGTCATCCCTGCGAAAGCAGGGACCCAACTATCCGCCAGCGCGGGCTGCGAGATGGGTCCCTGCTTTCGCAGGGATGACAGCCGGTGGGTAGGGCACGACCGTAACTTAGCGCGCATGCGCGAAAGAGGGGACCTCCTTTGTGATGGTGCAGAAAAGGCCAAGAAAACAGAGGTTCCCGCTTTCGCGGGAATGACCCGGTGGTTGGGCACGGGCTGGCCAGCCCATAATGTCCCGTACCTTCGCAAGGATGACGGCCGGTTATGTCCGCTTCCGGCGAAGCGGACATAGCGACCTGTACAGCCCGCTCCCGAGCTAGCTCCGGACGATCAGGTGGTCGGACTTCAGCCAGAGCGGCGGCAGGCAGAGCTGGATGTTGGAGAGCGGCAGCAGGTGCTCGCCCAGCGTGACGCCGATGCTGTTGCGGAGGAAGGCGCGGCGCGCCTCGATGCGGGCCCAGGTCTCGGGGTGCTTTGCCGCGAGGTCGGAGCGGAGCGCCGCATCGGCGATGGCGACCGTGTCCTCGCAGTTCAGGGCCTTACCGGGCTGCATCGGCACCGGGATCACGTCGACCTGGAACACCATGCCCGAGCGCAGCGTCTCGGTCGAACCGGGGCGCACCGGCGAGTGGCTCCACTCGTCATAGCTGACGAGGTGGCCGGGGTTGAGGGCGGACTTGAGATTGGCCTCGGCGAGCTTGTCGATGACAGCTTCGCGCAGGTCGTCGCCGGTGGTGCCGATGGCAGCGGTTTCGTACCAGGTGACCAGCGCGTCGAAATAGGAAGCCGCGGTGGCGACGAACGCATCATCTGCGTCAGCGAGCAGACCGGCGCGCGAGCTGAGCCCGCCCCAGTAGCCAACGGCGGTGGTGACGCCGTCGCCCTGGTTGAGCACGCGGGCGCCGGCGCTGTTGAGGCCATGGATGGCGTGGCCGGCATCGCCCGAAGCGAACATGGTGTGAGCGCTCAGGGGTTCGCCGGCATAGCCGAGATGGGCGGCCGCTTCGATCTCGCGCTGCCCCGGGCGGGCGTGGCGGACGACGTTCCACACCGAGGCCGAGGCGCGGGTCGAGGCCCATTCGAAGGCGGCGATCTGGTCGGCATCGACGATGCTGCGGGAGCCGTGCTGCGGATGGGAGAGCAGCGCGGTGACATCGGTGAGGGCGTCATAGCCACCGCAGATGCGGGCGAGCAGCACGATCATGTAGTGCGGCACGAGGAAGCCGGCGGCGGCCTCGCCCCACTCCTCGGGTTCGAGGTATTTCCAGCCGACGACGCCAACGCTGTCGCCGGCCTTGAGCCCGGCCTCGCGCAGCACGGCGTCGAGCTTGGGGGCCTTGGTCCGGTCCTGCGCCATCAGGCTCATAGACTGGCTGAGCCTGACCTCGAGGCCGGGCAACGGCGAAATCGCGGTGAAGCTCTCGGACTCGTTGCCGGTGATGACGATGCGGCGGCCATTCGGCCCGAGCAGCAGCACGGCTTCCTCGAAGCGCGGATCAAAGCTGCTGAGGTGCAGGATATTGGCGTTGTGCTCGCGGTCGGCATAGACGAACACCCAGGTGGTGCCGGCCCGGCGGTAGACATCGTCACAGCGCGCCGCGAGCGTTGCCGCGGGGATCTGCGGGCGAACGAGTGGAACGCCGAACTCGGGCACGGCAACGGTCTGTAGATGGCTCATTTGTGGTCCTTGATTGGTCGTCGAGTGAAGTCAGCCCAGTACGGCGTCGGTGGCCGGGTCGAGCAGGTGGACGCGATTCATGTCCACCGAAAGGCGCAGCGTGGCGCCGCTGCGCAATGACGATTGCGGCAGGAGGCGCGCCACGGCCGGCTCGCTGCCGAGCGTGAAATGCACCAGCGTTTCCATGCCGAGCGGTTCGACGAGGCCGGCCGCGATGCTCAGCGGCGCGCCGCCCTCGGCAAGACTCAGGTGCTCGGGACGGACCCCCAGCACGGCCGGCTTGCCGCTGAGCCCTGCGAACAGGGCTTTTCGCGACGGCGGCACGGCGAGGCTCTGCCCATCCGGCAGGCGCACCGACAGCGCATTGCCGTCGCCCGTCACCGAGACGGTAAAGAAGTTCATGCCGGGCGAGCCGATGAAGCCGGCAACGAAGCGGGTGGCGGGCTTCAGATAGAGCTCTTCGGGCGGGGCGATCTGCTCGATGCGGCCCTTGTTCATCACCACGACGCGGTCGGCCAGCGTCATCGCTTCCACCTGGTCGTGCGTCACATAGATGGTGGTGGTCGGCACGCGCGCATGCAGCGCCTTGATCTCGGTGCGCATCTGCACGCGCAGCTTGGCGTCGAGGTTGGACAGCGGCTCGTCGAACAGGAACACCGAGGGGTTGCGGATCAGCGCGCGGCCCATGGCGACGCGCTGGCGCTGCCCGCCGGAGAGCTGGCGCGGCTTGCGCTCGAGCAGTTGCTCCAGCCCGAGGATTTCCGCGGTGCGCTGCAGCCGCTCGGCGATCTCGGCCTTTGCGACCTTGCGCAGCTTCAGGCCGAAAACGATGTTCTCGGCGACGCTCAGGTGCGGATAGAGCGCATAGTTCTGGAACACCATGGCGATGTCGCGGTCGCCGGGCTGCAGCTCGTTCACGCGCTTGCCGCCGATCTGCACTTCGCCGTCGGTGATGGTTTCGAGCCCCGCCACCATGCGCAGCGTCGTGGATTTGCCGCAGCCCGAGGGGCCCACCAGCACGATGAACTCGCCATCGGCGATATCCAGGCTGACGCCGTGCACCGTCTGCACCCGGTCGTAGGCCTTGACGACCTTGTCGAGCGTTACAACTGCCATGTTGTTCTCCTCTAGCCCGCTGCGCCGTCAGGCGGCGTCGCCATAGATGTTGCCGGCCGGGGTCCAGGCGAAATCGCGGTCCAGCGGCCAGGTCGGCCGGGCGATGCGCGTCCACTCGAGCCGCTGCATATCGAGCTGCGAGGCCCCGTCGCTGAGCAGCAGGATGTGGCGGGCGGCGATATCCTCGATGCGGGGATGCAGGTAACCGAGCTTGACCACGTAGAGCTTGTGAGCCAGCGGATCGATGCCCATGGCGCGGAAGTGCTCGGGCGTGGTGATGCCGATCGGCTGGGCATGGAACGTGGCGACGACATTGCCGATCCGCACCCTGGCCCAGGCCGCCTCGCGCGAGCGGTAGGGCTGGAAACCACCGAGGTCGAGCACCTCGCCACAGGCCTCGACATGCGCGATGACCTTGCGCGCCGTCTTCGGCCGCGACAGGTGCTCGCTGCCGAGCAGTAGCTCGACATTGGCCCCGACACCGGCGGCGTTGAGGGCGGCCACGGTCTCGGGTGCAGTGATCCCGGCGACGATCACATCCTCGTTGGCGCCCAGATCCAGCGCCGCCTGCAATACGGTGGTCAGCTCACCGGCGGCGCCGGCGGTGGTGTTGTCGCCGGAATCCGACACATAGACCGGGCGCTGCGGGCTGGTGAGCGCCAGCCGCAGGCCTTCGGCGACTTCGGCGGTCTGCATGCGGAGGATGAACTGCTCATGCCGATCCCAGATCGATTGGGCAAGCTTGGTAGCCTGTTCGAGCGCCAGCTCGGCGCTGTCCTCGCTCACGGCGAAGGCGGTGCATTTGGTCCAGGGGCGGTCGTTCCAGGCAAAGCCGACGAGAATATTGGCTTCCATCATGCCGGGCACGGCATCGTATTCGGGCAGGCTGCCATAGAGTTCGCGGGCCGGGCTTTCCGAAGTGACGGCGGTCTCGCCGGGAATGAGGATCGGCAGGCTGATCGCCACCTTCTTCGGCTTCAGGCCGTTGCGGATCACCCGGATGAGCTGGTCGGCGGCGCGGTAGCCGGTCGATTTGTCGTCGCGATGCGGGGCGGTGCGCAGCACCGAGAACACGGTGCCGGCCTCGAGCAAAGCAGGGGTCATGTCGCCATGCAGATCCAGCGACACGCCGATCGGCAGGTCGGGCCCGACCAGCGCGCGGATGGCGCCGACGAAGTCGGAATCGGCGTCGGCATCGAGCCCTTCGACTTCGAGCGCGCCGTGGTTGACCACCAGTACGCCATCGAGGTCCGGGGTCTCCGCCAGGAGCTTCAGGGTCTTGTGCTTGACCATGTCATAGGCCTCGGCCGTCATGATGCCGCCGGGCAGGGCGGTGGCCCAGTAGAGCGGCACCGGTTCGATATCGGCGTCCTCGGCGATGCGGGCGAGCATGCCGCGCACCATCCACAGGTCGCCCTCGCGCATCTGGGTGGCATCGAACTGCTGCAGGACCGAAATCCCGGTCACGGCCGGCGAGGCGAGCATAATTTCGATGGAGAGGCCGACTATGGCAAGACGCATGATGGACTTTCTAGGTGCTTAGGGAAGGACGTCGGTACCGACGATGTCGGTGACCCCGTCGAGGGCGAGGGCGACAGCGCCCATGGGTGGCGTGCCGACAACGGATTCGGCGAAGCGGATGGAGGTGCGGGCATACATGGCCGGATGCGCCAGCCGCTGCAGCGCCCGGTCGAGCGCCGCCGACAGGAACGGCGCGGCAGGGCCGATATGGCCGCCCAGCACCACCACGGGCGGGTTGAAGATGTTGATGAGGCTCGACACCGCCGAGCCCAGCACATCGCCGGCGTGCTCGAGCACGTTGAGCACGATCGGATCGCCCTGCTGCGCCAGCTCGATAATATCCTCGTAGGAGCGCGGACGGGCCGGCCCGAGGCGGGAGATCTCCTCGATCAGCGCCGGCGCCGACAGGTAGGCTGACAAACAGCCCGCCGCCCCACAGGTGCAGAAGCGTCCCTGCGGCACGATCTTGATGTGCCCCAGCTCGCCGGCCAGCCCGTCGGAGCCGGTATGCGGCGAGCCGTCGAGGAACAGGCCGCCACCGACGCCGCCATCGGAAAACAGCACGTAGATGAAGTTCTCGATGTTCACGCAGCTGCCGAACATGTGCTCGGCCATGGCGGCGGCCTTGCCGTCATTGCCCACAAAGATCGGCCAATCCAGCACGCTGCGCAGCCGGCTGAGGATATCGACATCGCGCCAGCCGAGCACCGGCACGTGGACGATGACGCCGGTCTTCTTGATCAGGCCGGGCAGGGAGACGCCCATGGCGATGACCCTCGCATCGAGGCCGGCGGCCTGGACCACCTGGCGGCCGCCCTCGGCGATCAGGTGTTCGACGCCATCCGGTCCGCCATCATAGGCAATGGCCGTCTGGGCATGCACCGAGCCATCGAGACCGCAGGCGACGAAGCGAATCTTGGCCGATTCCACTTCCACCCCGACGATGATGCCGGCGGTGGGCGAGACGTAGAGCTCATCGGATGGGCGCCCACGGCCGCTTTCGCTGACCTTGCCGCGCCGTTCCACCAAACCCTGCGCCACGAACTGGTTGACGATCGACGACACGGTCGACTTGTCGAACCCGGTTTTCTCGATGATGCCGCGCTGCGAAACGCCAGGTTCCACCCGGATGCGGTGGAACATGGTGCTGGCGTGATAGCGCCTGAGGAACGAACGATCCACGTTCAGAAGTCCTTATTCTCGTGAAAAGAAAAATAAGCTGCTGCTTTGCGGGTGGTCAAGCGCCTGAAACCGTCGGTGGCGATCAGCTGTCGTGGGTATGAAAATAAAACGCATGAAATACAGGTAGTTAGCGATGCCTGAAAAATTTGCACCGGTGAGGGAGTGCCTATCCGGTTGACAAACGCCGGACTCCTGTTCAGTTTTTTCTTGTGAGAAGAAATTCTCTGCATCATGAGAAGGGCCTCAGTGGCTCAGGGGTAAGGGAACATGAAGATCAAGCACTGCCTGGCCGCAATCGGCCTTGGAATTCTGTCCACCGGTGGCGCACAGGCGCAGCAGACCGCCGAGGTCTGGAACTACTACGCCGCCGGCTCGGAGCTGGCCGGCATGAACGCGCTGGTCGACGTGGCCAACGCCAAGTCGCCGGACTTCAAGTACTCGAGCGTCATCATCCCGGGTAACGCCGTCGAGATGCGCCGGCAACTGCAGACCGCCTTCCTCGGCGGCACCCCGCCGGCGCTCTACCAGAGCTCGATGGCGTCGGAGCTGAAGACCTTCGCCGATGGCGGCCAGCTGCATCCGCTGAGCGATGTCTGGGCCCGCATCAAGGGCGACGAGATCTTCCCCGAAGGCGTGCAGCGCGTGGTCAAGGTCGATGGCGTGCCCTATGGCGTGCCGTTCGACCTGTCGCTGATCAACAACGTCTTCTACAACAAGGCCGCCTTCGAGAAGGCCGGCGTCGCCGTGCCGACCGACTGGCCGAGCTTTGTCGCCGCCTGCGACGCGCTGCGCACCGCCGGCTATGAGCCGCTCGGCAATGCCGGCGGCACCTTCTGGAGCCTCTACAACTTCTACGCCGCGCTGGTTTCGGTGGTCGGCGTCGACGGCTACTACAAGATCGCCAGCGGCGAGCTGGGCTTTGACAGCCCGGAGTTCGGCCAGGCGCTCGATACCTACCGCGACAGCATGGTGTCCTGCTACGCCAAGAACTGGAGCGGCAAGACCTGGACGCAGACCGCCGACGACCTGATCAACGGCAACACCGCGATGTTCATGATGGGCATCTGGGCGGCCGGCTACATGGAGACCGCGGGCTTCAAGGCCGGCGAGGGTTTTGACATGTTCCAGGCGCCAGGCACCGTGGGCAAGTCGATCTTCCAGATGGACGTGATGGCGGTGCCGGAAGGTCCGGGCGTTGCCGCGGCCGAGAACTTCATCGAGGCAGCGACCACGCCGGAAGGGCAGGCGAGCTTTGCGACGCTCAAGGGCTCGCTCGCTCCCAACATCAATGTCAGCCCGTCGGTCTACGGTTATGCCGGCGCCGCGTTCACCAAGCAGTTCGCCGAGGCTTCGGCCAACAATGCGGTGCTGCCCAATCTGTTCTTCCTGCTGCCGACCGACCTCGGCACGGAACTGGGCAACCAGATCGAGCGCTTCGCCATCGAGCCGTCGGACAACGTGAAGGCCGAAATGATCAGCACGCTCGAAGGTATGCGCAAGGAAGCCGCGGCCGAGAACGCCTTCATCAAGTGGTGAGCTGAGCTCCACGCAACCCACGCGAGGCGGCGCCAGGGCGTCGCCTCGTTCCGCATGACGCACTGATGAGCAGGTCGATGGCCGCCCGAAAACCCAAGATGAACTCCACCGAACGGACGCACCTGCTGTTCCTCGTGCTGCCGACCCTGCTGTTCGTGGTCTTCTACGTCTATCCGGTCATTTCCAGCGTCTGGCTGTCGCTGCACGACTGGGATGGCTTCGCGCCCCGCATGAAGTTCCTCGGGTTGACCAACTATACGGTGCTGCTGGGGCAGCCGAGATTCCTCCACGCCGTGCTGAACAACGTGCTGTGGGTGGGGTTCATGCTCCTCGTGCCCACCGGCATCGGTCTGCTGCTGGCCGCCATTCTCGATCGCGGCATCCGTGGCGAGCAGGCCTTCCGCATCATTTTCTTCCTGCCCTTCACCATTCCCGCTGTCGCCGTGGCCGCCATCTGGCGCTGGATGTATGAGCCCGACAACGGCCTCGTCACCTCGGCGATGCAGTTGGTGGGGCTTGGCGGGTTGGCGCAGAACTGGCTGGGCGACCCCTCGGTGGTGAACCTGTCGCTGATGGGGGCGGTCGCCTGGTGGACGACGGGGTTTGCCTTCCTCGTGTTCTTTGCCGGCCTGCGCAACATTCCGGCCGAATGCATCGAGGCGGCGCGCATCGAAGGCGCCAGCCCCTGGCAGGTGTTCTGGAAGGTCAGTTTCCCGCTGCTCTGGCCCTCGACGATCATCGTGCTCGGCATGGCGGCGATCGATGCGATGCGGCTGTTCGACGTGGTCTGGTCGATGACCAAGGGCGGCCCGGCCTATGCGTCCGAAGTGCTGGCGACGCAGATGTACGATCTCGCCTTCGGCCGCTTCGACATGGGCCGTGCTTCGGCCGTGGCGGTCTGCCTGTTCGTCATCGCCGCCATCATCATCATGCCCTACATCGTCTACATGTCCCGGCGCGTCCAGGACAGCGAGGCCGAATAATGCGCACGTCATCCTCCCTCGCGCAGCGCCAGACGGTGCTCACCCGCACCGTGCTGATCGGCATGGCGATCGTCTTTGTCGCGCCGCTGGTGGTGGCGGTGCTCACCTCGTTCAAGAGCCCGGCCGAGGTGACGCGGGTCCTCTCCATTCCCAGCGAGCTCTATTGGCAGAACTATGCCATCGCCTTCGAGCGCGCCGGCCGGACCTTCCTCAACTCGCTGCTGATCACCGCGCCGGCGGTCGGCCTGTCGCTGCTGGTCGGCGCCATTGCCGGCTATCCGCTCGCCTATATGCGCGGGGCAGGTGGCAAGGTGGTCTACTTCATCCTGCTCACCGGCATGCTGGTGCCGTTCCAGATCGTGCAGATCCCGCTGTTCTTCCTTATCCAGAAGATCGGGCTTTACGACACGATCCCCGGCATGTGGCTGGTTCATGCCGCCTATGCCGTGCCGTTCTGCACCTTCTTCATGCGCAACTTCTTCGCCTCGGTGCCGCGCTCGATGTACGAGGCGGCGCTGATCGATGGCTGCCGTCCTGCCACCTATTTCTGGAAGCTGCTGCTGCCAGCTTCCAGTTCGGGGCTGGCGGCGCTCGCCATCATCCAGAGCCGCGCCATCTGGAACGACCTGCTGTTCGCCATCACGCTGACCACCAGCGACCGGGCGCGGCCAGCCACCGTCGCGATCTCGGCCTTCGCCAGCAGCCTGCAGGTGGAGTACGGCCCGCTGATGGCTTCGACCGTGGTGTCGATCCTGCCGGTGATGGCGGCCTATCTGCTGTTCCAGAAATCGTTCGTCCGCGGCCTGTTGGGCGGGGCGGGAAAGTAGGGACACGCCTTACTTCGTTGTGCCCCCGCCCGGATCGAAGGCGACCAGTCTTCCGTCTCGATCGACAATCGTTATGTCGGTCGCGCCGGCGAGGCGGAGATCGCCGTGCAACCTCGCGAGATCGGCTTGCGTCGCCGCCTCGAGCCGTCCCGCGCCAGTCTGCATTCTGAAGGTAATGAAGAAGACACTGGGGGCGGCTGCTCCACCAGTGCGCTTTGAAGAACGCCAGATCATGAGGCCGGCACCGCCTCCGGCATCGGAGCTGCCTCGTACAGGGTCAGACTATGCGGCACAAAGCCCGCGGTTAACCGCCACACGATGGCTCGGGCAAGTTGGCCTTCGAGGGAGAGTGGCCGTCCAAGAGCCGTCTCACCGGCCTTCAGCGGACTGGTAGCGGCAATCGTGACGTTCCGGCTGGTGTCTACCGTGCCGTCTTCAAGCACGGGTTGAACGAAAAAATGCTCGAGTGGTCCCAATGTCGATCACCTGGTCAGCAGCAAAAAAGATGGAGACGCCCGCGCATTGGCTGTGGCGGGTCACGCGGACGACTCCATCACTGCGGAGAGCGCGCAATGACACGCTCGCCTACACCTCGCCAGTCCCGAACTATCCCTTCAACGGTACCCAGGACCGCCCATACAAGGCGCTTTCGTGACGAAGAACTCCCGTCACGACGGGTCACGGCGGCCATGCATGGAATGCTGGAAGGGCAAAGGCCACCAAGCCCTTCTGCAACCGCCGCACTCATAGTCGGACACTGAACTCGAGGGGTAAAGTTGCAATTTGGTCACGGTGCCGCCGTGATCCCGCCACCAATTCGCCCCCTTGGCGCCAGGTATCAGCACAGCAGAACCGGAACCTGGCAGGCTCGAAGCAATTCCGACGTGAGGCTGCCCAGAATCATCGACCTCAGCCGGGAGCTGCCAAACGCACTCAGCGCAAGCATGTCGATATCATCAAGCACGACCCGTTCCGGGACGACCACCTGCGCCACGCCCGTCTCGATCCTCGAGTTCACCTCGAAACCTGCCTGCCCGAGTGTGGCCGCTGCCTGGTCAAGGGTCTGCCGCGCGCTTTCGCTGACTTCGCCGACATGCAGCAGTTCGAGCGGCGCCGCCGGTACGATGCCGCTCGCCAGGGCATCCACTGCCGGTGCGGTGGGTGCCTCGGCGTCAACGGCAACCAGCAGGCGCCTGATCGGCCTGAAGCTGCGCGACACGGCCAGCACCGGGACCTTGCTGCTGCGAGCCAGGGGCTCGAGATTTGAACCGAGCGGCAGGCGCGCCAGATCGGCCTGTTCGCCGCGCTTGCCCATGATGATGATGGAGGCCGACGACGCGGCCTGCGCCATGCTGCGCGCGGTATGACCTTCGAGCAGGCGTGTGCCGACGTCGTAGACTCCGGCATCGTTCAGCAGCCTGCGGGCGTGATCCAGCCGTTCGCGACCCTGGCGCGCGCGATCGGCCACCATGGCATCCAGAGCGCCATCCTGTTGCAACAGCATGGCGCCTCCTGGATGAATGGGCGCCAGGTTGGACGCTGCAAGCTCGTTGGGCGACACGATATTGACCAGCTCCACGCTGGCCTGCTTCGCGCGCGCCAGCCAGGCGGTGTGGTCGATGACGCTGTGCGCATAAAGCGACAAGTCGATGAACGCCACGATCTTCATGGTGCAGCCTCCAGCGCCGGAGGCGAGCCGGCCGGAGATCTTGCGCCGTGACGCGCGAGCGCCCCGATCACCCGTCTTGCCGTGATGCGACCGATCTGCTCCCCCGACGCATCGAGGACGCCGACCCATTGATGCTCGGCGAACAACGGCAGCACATCCTCACATCGTGCTTCGGCAGGCACCGCGATCGAACACGGCTCGGCTTCGCCTGCCTCCATGATGGTGCGGACGCGGATGGCCCTTGCCTTGTTCACATCGCGCACGAACTCTTCGATATGCTCGTTGGCCGGATTGAGCACGATCTCTTCGGGCGCCCCCTCCTGCTGGACGGCGCCATCCTTCAGCACGGTGACCCGATCGCCGATCTTCAGCGCTTCATCGAAGTCATGCGTGATGAACAGGATCGTCTTGTTGAGGGTCTTCTGCAGGCTGACCAGTTGATCCTGCATGCCTGAGCGGATCAATGGATCGAGCGCCGAGAAAGCCTCGTCCATCAGGATGATGTCGGTGTCGAGCGCCAGGGCCCGGGCAAGCCCGACCCGCTGCTGCTGCCCGCCCGATAACTGGCGCGGCCGGGCCTGCTCGTAGCCCGAAAGACCGACGATCTCGATCCATTTGCGCGCCTCGGCTTCTCGTTGGGCGCTCGGCAGCCCGCGAACCTCGAGGCCGTATGCGACGTTGTCGACCACCGATCGGTGCGGCAGCAGGCCGAATTTCTGGAAGACCATGGCAACGCGGGTGCGCCGATATTCCCGCAACTGCTCGAGCGACATGGCAAGAACGTTCGCGCCATGAACGGTGATCTCGCCTGCGGTCGGCTCGATCAGCCGGTTCACATGCCGGATCAGTGTGGACTTTCCGGAGCCGGATAGCCCCATGACCACATGGATCTGCCCGCTGGCAACCTGCAGCGACACGCCATCCAGGCCGACCACATGTCCGGTTTCGGCCTGCAGCTCGGCTTTCGACATACCCCCTTGCAGGGCGGTTAAAGCCTCTAGCGGTGCAGGGCCGAAGATCTTGGTCACGCCTTGCATGGCAATGGCCAGGTCGGTTCGCACTGTCATCATGCCCGTGCCTCCGAAACCCCAACGCGGGCCTGCAACTGCCTGCCGAAAGCCTGGGTGATCCGGTCGAACACGATGGCGAGCACCACGATGCCAAGGCCGGCGAACAGGCCGCGGCTGACCTCAAGTCGCCCGATGCCCTGCAGCACCTGGTAGCCGAGGCCGCCGGCGCCGATCATCGAGGCGATCACCACCATGGCCAGCGCCATCATGGTGGTCTGGTTGATGCCGGCCAGGATGGTCGGCAGGGCGAGCGGAATCTGGACACCGAACAGTCGCTGCGTGGGGTTGGTGCCAAAGGCGCGGCTTGCTTCCATCACTGCCGGGTCGACGGAGCGCAGACCGAGGTCGGTCAGGCGCACCAGCGGTGGCGCCGCATAGACGATGGTGGCGATCAGCGCGGGGATCTTCCCAGGGCCGAAGATCATGACGGTAGGGATCAGATAGACGAAGCTGGGCAGCGTCTGCATCAGGTCGAGGACCGGAGTGAAGAACTGGCGCACACGGGCCGAGCGGGACATCCAGACGCCCAGCGGGATCGAGACAACGATTGCGGTGAGGGTTGCGGAGATCATCAGCGCCGTGGTGCTCATTGCATCGCGCCAGAGTTCCATCACGCCGAGGAAGAGCAGCGAAATCAGCACGGTCGCGGGCAGGGGCCAGCGCCGCGTGGCGAGCCATGCGATGCCGGTGAGGACGATGATGATCAGCCACCAGGGGGTGGCGACAAGCAGGGCCTCGATGGCGTTGAGCAGGAGCAGCAGGGGCCGGGCCGCCGCCTCGAAGGCGCTGCCCCAGTTGGTGACGACCCACCCAAGTGCGTCGTCTACGCCGCGGCGCAGCGGTCGTGTGTCGATGAGTTCAGGGAACATGTTCCGTGCCTGGTGAAATGGCCGTACCCGGTCGGCGAGAACGCGACGGGCGGGGGCGGCAGAAAAAAACGGAAAAATGCGGCCGGGGCAGCACCCCGGCCGCAAAGGCCAGCGCAGTGAGGGGACGCTAGCCGAGGCTGGCGCGGACCTTGTCGGCGACTTCGGGGGTAACCCAGGTGGTCCAGACGTCTTGTTTGGTCCTGAGGAAATTCTCGGCCGTCTGCGCAGCATCAGCCTTGTTCTCGTCGCCATAGACGAGCAACTCACTGATCTCGGCATTGGTCAGTCCGACCTTGCCAAAATACTCCGCCACGGCGGGCGCCTCAGTCTCGACCCACTTGGCGGCACCGATCACCGCGGGCGACGAGGGATAGGCGGTCTTGCCAGCCGGCTCGCCGCAATCGGGGTCGGTGTTGCATGCATAGACTTCGGGCCTGGTCTCACCGAGATCGAGCTGCACGGCATCGAACTTGCCGAGGATCGCAGTCGGGCCCCAATAGTAGAACAGGATCGGCTCCTTGCGCAGGAATGCCCGCGCGATCGAGGCATCGAGCGCGCCACCCGAACCGGGCGAGAACAGGTTCCACTTGTCGTCCATCCCGTACGCCTCGAACAGCGCCGAGGTCGAAAGCTCGCAGGCCCAGCCCGGCGGGCACGAATATAGCCGACCCTGGCCGCTTTCCTCGGGGTCGGGGAACAGGTCGGGTCTCGCAATGACAGCCTCGGCCGTGGTCAATTCGGGGTTCGCTTCCTGCAGGTAGCGGGGAACAAACCAGCCCTCGACGGTGCCATCGGTGATCGCGTCACCCAACTGCACCACCTTGTCGGCTTCGATGCCCTGTTGCCAGGCTTCCGCAATCGTACTGGTCCACAGTTCAGGAGCGATCGCAGGAGTGCCCCGCGTCAGCATCGACGACGAGGTGGGCACCGTGTCGCCGGTAACGATCTCGACGTTGCAGCCAAAGCCCTTCTCGAGAATTGTCGCGTGGATGTGGGCAAGGGCGGCGGCGGACGGCCACGTCATCTCAGCGATATCGATGGTGCGGTCCGTGCCGCACTGGTCGTTCTGTGCTTGTGCAGGCAGCGCGAACGCTGCTCCCAGAAGCAGCGAGGCTGCGAGCAGCCCGCTTTTCCGGCTGAATATCATCAGTCGATCTTCTCCATTTCCAAATATGCGACGCGAAACTATGGAATGAGACTGTCCTGTCAACCCACGAATTGCCAATCAAGTTACAAAGATTGGAAATTCTTGATCGATACCTTGGATCTTCTTTGTTCGGATGTATTCGATCCGACTTACTCTATATGGAAAATTGACCCGGAAAGGACACACTTGCTCGGTGCCGTGGAGGGGCGTGTCAAATGAGTACTATCCGGCGGCTGCGGCTCGCGAACGCCGGTATCGCGCCGCGCCCAAACGTCGAGGTGGCAATCCAGGTCGTGCGGCGGGCCACTGGAGTGGCCATTCCAGGCCTCAGTTCGGCTGGTCGAGCTGCTGGCAGGTCCGCGCTGGTCTCGCGGTCGCCTCGCTCAACGTGGCCAATGCACTCGGCGCCTGGGCCGGTGGCGTCAGCATCGGTGCGGGCTTCGGTCTGTTGTCCCCGGCCTGGGCTGGCTTCGGGCTTACGGCGGCAGGCCTGCTGCTGTTCGTGGTGATGATCGCATGGCGCTCGCCGGCCCCGCATCGGCCCCGTCTCGGCTAGTGCACTCAGCACAGGCTCGGTCCAAGCCCGAGCGGAGCCGCGGCCTATCTGAGGATGAACGGGTTGGCGACACTGGACTGGGTGGCGACCCAGACCGACTTGACCTGCAGGTATTCCTTGATGGCATCGAGGCCACTCTCTCGGCCGACCCCGCTCCGCTTGTAGCCGCCGAAGGGCGAGGTGAAGCTGACGGCGCGGTAGGTATTGACCCAGACAGTGCCAGCGCGGAGCTGTTCCGACATGCGCAGGACGCGGCCGATATCCCTGGTCCAGACTCCGGCAGCGAGGCCGTAGCGCACATCATTGGCGATCCTGATCGCCTCGTTCTCGTCGTCGAACGGAATGACGCCAGCACCGGTCCGAACACCTCGTTCTGGGCGATGCTCATGTCGTTGCTCACCCCGACGAAGATTGTCGGCTGTACGAACTGCCCACCCTGCGCGCCGGGCCCGGTATAGGCGCCGCCACCCAGCACGCAGGTGGCGCCTTCCCGCCTGGCCGTGGCAATGCACTCCAGCACCTTGCGGTATTGCGGCTCGGTGGTGATCGGGCCCACATGGGTTTCGGGCAGCATGGGATCACCGATCCGCGCCGACCCCGCGACCTCCACCAGGCGCTCGACGAACCGGTCGTGGATGGAGCGCTGCAGCAGCAGGCGCGAGCCGGCGAGACAGGTCTGACCGCTCGCCGCAAAGATTCCCGAGATTGCCCCCATCACCGCTGCCTCGAGATCGGCATCCTCGAAGACGATGTTCGGCGACTTGCCGCCGAGCTCGAGCGAGACATGCTTGAAAGTCCGGGCGGCTGATTCATACACCTTCTGGCCTGCCGTATCCGAGCCGGTAAAGGCGATCTTGGCGACATCGGGGTGGGCGACCAGCGCCGCCCCGACATCGGCGCCAAAGCCGGTCACCGTGTTGACCACGCCCGGCGGAAACCCCGCCTGCTCGAACAGCGGCATGAACTCCAGCGCCGAGGCCGAGGTAAACTCGGAGGGCTTGATCACGGCCGTGTTTCCCGCCGCAAGCGCCGCGGCCAGTTTCCAGGCCAGCAGCAGCAGCGGGGAATTCCATGGCGTGATCATGCCCACCACACCCAGCGGCTCGTAGCGGGTGAAGTTGAAGATGTTGGTCTTGTCGGTGGGGATGACGGCGCCTTCGACCTTGTCGGCCATCCCGCCATAATACCTGTACCAGCCTGCTGTGTAGGTCGTCTGCAGCAGCATCTCGGCGTAGAGCTTGCCGTTGTCACGCACTTCGATTTCGGCGAGATGGGTAGCATTGGCTTCAATGAGATCGGCAAGGCGAAGCAACAGCTGGCCGCGCCGGGATGGACGCAGGCTCCCCCACTCGCCCCTCGAGGCGGCAAGTGCCGCGCTGACAGCGCGATCGACATCGGAAGGATCGCTGCGAGGGATCTCGGCCCAGGCCGCGCCGGTATAGGGGTTGCTCGTCTCGAGCCACGTCGCACCTGCCGGGTCGATCCACTCACCGCCAATGTAGTTCTGGTATCGCTGCATCGAGTTCCCCCTGTCGGCTGAGGCAACCACGGCGTCGCGCTGACGACGCGCCATGTTGAGACACTTGGTCAGGAACGGTCTTAGAGGGTGGTCAGGAACTCCCAGGGGAGTTGCGCTGCACGCGGCATATCCGGCCCAACCCGGGTCGGCCGGGCCGCCTTGCTGCTCGACCCCCAATCTATCAGGCGCCGTTCGAGCGCGATATGTCAGCGCAGCTTCCCAAAGCCCGCACCGATCGCGCCGCTCGAGCACCATCCAGCACCAACTCATTGACTCTGCCAAACGCGATTGGTAAAGCGTTTAAGCAGAGTGCTTAAAGCTTTCAGCAGTGGCGATGCGCGATACCAAAGTGACAATCAAGGATGTTGCGGAAGCTGCGGGCGTGAGCATCGCGGCGGTGTCGAACGCGCTCAACGGGACCGGCCGGCTGTCCGAGCAGACGCGGCAGGCGATCCAGGAAGTGGCGCAGCGGCTGAAGTTCCGGCCGAACCTGATGGCGCAGGCGCTGATCAAGAAGCGCACCCTCACCATCGGGCTGCTGACCGACGATACCTATGGTCGCTTCAGCTTCCCCGTCATGGCCGGCATTTCCGACGCGCTGGTCGATCATGGCGTGTCGGTGCTGCTGGCGGCGGTGGAGGAGGACCCTGAGCGGGCACGGCTGCATGTCAATGCGCTGCTCGAGCGACGGGTCGATGGACTGATCGTCTCGGGGCGTCGCGCCGACCGCCATATCCCGCTCGACCTATCCGATGCCGATGTGCCGGTGGTCTATGCGCTGACCGCCAGCCCGAGCGGCTCGCCGACCATCACGGTCGATGATCAGGATGGGGCGCGGATGGGTGCCGACTGGCTGCTGAAGACCGGCCGCCGCGACATCGTGCATGTCACCGGCCCCGAGAGCCACCTTGCCGCCCGCCACCGCGCCGCCGGCTATCGCGAAGCGATCGGCAAGCCCGGCCGGGTGATGCACGGGCAGTGGGCCGAGCGCTGGGGCCGGCAGGCAGTGGCGGAGCTCTGGTCGGGCCGCACCCCGCCACCGGACGGCATTACCTGCGGCAGCGATCAGATCGCCCGCGGGGTCATCGACGAGTTGCGCGAGCGCGGCATCAAGGTGCCCGAGCAAGTCGGGGTCGTCGGGTTCGACAACTGGCAGATCGTCGCCGATGCAACCCTGCCGCCGCTCACCACCATCGACATGAACCTCAGGATGCTCGGCCAGCAGGCCGGCCTGATGGTGCTCGCCATGTCGCGCGGCGAACTCGACACCGGCGCCGAACACAAGATTCCCTGCACTTTGGTGGTCCGCCAATCCTGTGGCGGCGGCCAGCGGGTGGAGGGCGTGGAGGTTTAGTCAAACCCGGTCCTGAGCTGCACATCCGGCATGTCCGGCAACGCGATGCAGCCTTGGCCACAACAGATCGCCCGCTTCATGCCGAAGGGGTGAATGGAGGAGAAACATGAAACTTGCTCGCAACGTTCTTGCGGCCAGCCTGGCCGCGCTGGTGCTCGGCACCAGCCTGCCGGTGTTCGCGCAGACGACCTTGACCATGTGGTCGCGCCAGGGCAGTGCGCTCCCGGCGCTGGTCGATGCGTTCAATGCCGGTCACGAAACCAAGGTCGACCTGCAGCTCGTGCCGTCCGACCAGATGGTGCAGAAATATGCGACCTCGGCGGCCGGCGGTTCGGCGCCCGACATTATCGGGCTCGACCTGATCTACACCCCGGCCTTCGCGGCGGCCGGCCAGTTGGAAGATCTTTCGAGCTTCGCCAAGGGGCTGTCCTATTACGACCAGCTCTCCAAGGCGCACATCGAAGCCGGCAGCTATGACGGCAAGACCTATGGCCTGCCGCTGCTCGCCGAGGGTTCGGTGCTGTTGTGGAACAAGAAGCTGTTCGAGCAGGCCGGGCTCGATCCCAATGCGCCGCTGACCAACTGGGCCGAGATCGAGGCGGCTGCCGCCAAGGTCGACGCGCTGGGTGGCGATATCAACGGCTTCTACTTTGCCGGGGCCTGCGGCGGCTGTAACGCCTTCACCTTCCTGCCGCTGGTCTGGGCCTCGGGTGGCGACATCTTCGCCGAGGGCGGCAAGAAAGCGACGCTCGATACGCCGCAGATGCACGACGCCATCAACTTCTACCGCACCATGGTGGAAAAGGGCTACGTGCCCGACGGCGCCGAAACCGACAATGGCAGCAACTGGCTCTCGACCTTTGCCGCCGGCAATGTCGGCATTTCGCAATCCGGGGCGTTCTCGATCGGCACGCTGACCAAGGAATATCCGGATGTCGATTTCGGCATCACCTTCATTCCCGGCAAGGACGGCAACCGCTCCTCGTTCGGCGGCGGCGACAACTTTGCGGTGTCGGCCGGTCATGCCGATAAGTTGCCGGCGATCCAGGAATTCGTCGACTTCCTCTATTCGGTGGAGGGGCAGACGATCCTCGCCAGCGGCGGCAGCCTGCCGACGCGCGCCGACGTCGCCGCCGATGCGCTGAAGGATCAGGATCCGCGCTACGCCGTGGCCGCCGAGGCCATGTCGATCGGCCGGACCCCGTCTACGCCGGTCTATAACGACCTGATCAACAGCCCGACCGGCCCGTGGGCGCAGATGCTGACCGAAGCCTTCTTCGGCGACGATCCTGATGGAGCCATCACCTCCGCCCAGGAGACGATGCAGTCGATCATCGACAATTACGGCAAGTAAGCCGCCATCGGCATGGCAGTTCGCGCCATGCCCTGTCCGGAGCCCCTTCCTCCCCGGGCTCCGGACGCCCCTTGCCCGACCCTTTGCAGCAGGCTCGATGACAGCAATGGCCACTGACACCCTCACCACCAACCGCCGACGCTCACGGCGACCGGGCCGCCGACAGCTCGTCGGGCTGCTGTTCGTCGCCCCCGCGCTGCTGCTGGTTATCGCCTTCTTCGTCATCCCCTTGGGGATGACGGCCTGGATGTCGCTGCACAACTGGCCGCTGCTCGGCAAATCGAGCTTTATCGGGCTCGGCAACTACGAAGCGCTCTTGGCCGATGGCCGGTTCTGGAGCGCCATGCGCTTCACGCTCTACTACACCGTGGTCGTCACCATCGTGATCTTTGCCGTGGCCTTTCCGCTGGCGCTGTTCGTCGAGCGGCAACGCCCGTTGGCCGGGTTCTATCGCACCATCTATTTCCTGCCGGTGGTGGTGGGCTTCGGTTCGGCGAGCCTGCTCTGGGCCTGGCTGATGAATGTCGATGCGGGGCTGTTCGGCCCGGCGCTGCAGCAGCTGGGGCTCACCGAGAAGCGCATCAACATCCTCTCGAGCTTCGATGCGACGTTCTGGTCGGTCATCGCCATGGTGGTGTGGAAGACCGCCGGCTTCACCATGATCATCCTGATGACCGGGCTGCAGGGTATCCCGACGGACCTGCGCGAAGCGGCGCGCATCGATGGCGCCTCGCGCCCGCAGCTCTTCACCCGGATCACCCTGCCGCTGATGCGCCGCACCATCGCGCTGGCGCTGATCCTCTCGGTGGCGGGCTCGATGCTGGCCTTCGACCAGTTCTACATCATCGCCCAGGGCGGTCCGCGCAACACGACGCTGACGGCGGTCTACTGGATCTTCAACTCGTCGTTCGTTTCCTTCCGCATGGGCTACGGCGCGGCGCTTTCCATGGTGCTGCTGGTGATCCTGCTCGCGATCAGCGTCGCCCAACTGCGGATCCTCCGCACGCATGAGGGGATCTGATCGATGTCAGCCCGCCAGGCCACCCGCCAGCGCAAGGCGCTCATCAACGGCATCGCCCGCCATGGCTTCGGCATGGGCGTCGCCATCCTGTTCCTCGCGCCGCTGGCCTGGAGCATCCTCGTCAGCTTCAAGCGGCCGATCGAGGCGCGGAAGCCGCCGATCCCGCCATGGCCGGTGAATGGCGCAACGCTCGACAACTATGCGGTGCTCAACGATTTCGGCGCCGGCATCTGGGCCCATGCCGGCAACAGCCTGACGGTGGCGCTGGGCACGGTGATCATCTCGGTGGTCGTGAGCCTCCTCGCCGGCTACGGCTTCTCGCGCTTCCGCTTCCCGTTCAAGAACGCGCTGTTCGTCCTGATCATCATGTCGATCATGGTGCCGTTCCAGTCGATCCTGACGCCGCTGTTCCTGATCCTGTCGGCACTGAAGCTGCAGAACTCGCTGCTCGGGCTGATCCTCGTCTACGTGACGCTGCAGCTGCCGTTCTCGGTGTTCATGATGCGCAATGCCTTCGACGCGGTGCCGCGCGAGATCGAGGAAGCGGCGCGGGTCGATGGCGCCTCGGTCTGGCTGGTCTTGGTCAAGGTGATGCTGCCGCTGGTGTTTCCGGGGGTGGTCACGGTCGCGATCTTTGCCTTCCTCAACTCGTGGAACGAGTTCCTCGCGGCGCTGATCTTCATGACCGACCAGGACAAATACACCCTGCCGATCCTGATGACGGCCGTCGCCTCGGGCCAGTTCGGCACCATCAACTGGGGCGCCATCCAATCCGGCGTCACCGTGATGATGCTGCCCTGCCTCGCGCTCTTCCTTCTCCTCCAACGCTATTACGTCCGTGGCCTGACCGCGGGCGCCGTCAAATGATCCGGGAACCTGCCATGTCTGCCATCTCCGCGTCTGCCATTTCCGCCGAGCTGCCCGTCGCCTTCCGCCCGCTGCGCATCCCGCAGGTCCAGGTCAATGGCTTCTGGGGCGAGCATATCGACGCCGTGGCCGACAAGACCGTCGACATCCTCTATGAGCGTTGCCTCGCCGCCGGCATGTTCGACCAGATTGACCCGACCCGGCCGGTGCCCGAGATGCGGCTGCCGTTCCGCCACAACCAGTATGGCGTGCTCGACACCATCACCGCCCAGATGTTCTGGGATTCCGACGTCGCCAAGGTGATCGAGGCTGCCGCCTACGCGCTCTATCGCCGACCCAATCCGGCGCTCGAAGCGAAGATGGACGGCATCATCGAGATGTTCGCCGGCTTGCAGCAGGCGGATGGCTACCTCAACTCCTGGTATATCCGGATGCAGCCGGGCAAGCGCTGGACGAACCTGCGCGATTGCCACGAGCTCTATTGCGCCGGCCACCTGATGGAGGCGGCGGTGGCCTATCACCAGGCCACCGGCAAGCGAAAGCTGCTCGACGCCATGGCGCGCTATGCCGACCATATCGAGCGCACCTTCGGCACCGGCCCGGGGCAGAAGCCCGGCTATTGCGGCCATGAGGAGATCGAGCTGGCGCTGGTGCGGCTGGCGCGCGAAACCGGCGAGCGGCGCTATCTCGAGCTGGCGAAATATTTCGTCGAGCAGCGCGGGCAACAACCGCACTATTTCGACGTCGAGGCCGCGGCGCGCGGCGAGAACGCGAGGGGATCCTGGCCGGCATCGCTGCACGCCGATTTCCGCTACACCCAGTCGCATGTGCCAGTGCGCCAGCAGCAGAAGGTGGTGGGGCATGCGGTACGCGCCATGTACCTCTATTCGGGGATGGCCGACATCGCCGCTGAATATGGCGACAGCTCGCTCACCGATGCGCTCGAGATCCTCTGGGACGATCTTACGGCCAAGCAGATGTATGTCACCGGCGGCATCGGCCCGTCGGCCTCCAATGAAGGGTTCACCGACTATTACGACCTGCCCAACGATACCGCCTATGCCGAAACCTGCGCCTCGGTGGGCCTGGTGTTCTGGGCCAGCCGCATGCTGGGCAGCGCACCCGACCGCCGCTATGCCGACGTCTTGGAGCAGGCGCTCTACAATGGCGCGCTGACCGGGCTGTCGCGCGATGGGTCGCGGTTCTTCTACGACAACCCGCTCGAAAGCCGCGGCCAGCATCATCGCTGGGATTGGCACAAATGCCCGTGCTGCCCGCCCAATATCGCGCGGCTGGTGGCCTCGATCGGCACCTATATCTATGGGGTCTCCGACACCGGCGTGGCGGTGCATCTTTATGCCGACAGCGTGGCGAAGCTCTCGGTTGCCGGGGCCGGGCTGACCCTCACGCAGAGCACCGATTACCCGTGGGACGGCGCAGTGCGGATCGGCGTCGGCCTCGCTGCGCCGACGCGGTTCACGCTGTCGCTGCGCATCCCGTCCTGGTGCCGCAATGCCAACGTGGCGATCGGCGGCCAGAACGTGCCGGTCAATACCGGCAGCTCGGGCTACCTCGAGATCGAGCGGGAATGGCGCGACGGCGATGTGGTGGAGATGGCGCTGCCTATGGAAGCGCGGCCGGTGCGCGCCCACCCCAAGGTGAGGCAGGATACCGGCCGGGTGGCGGTGGCGCGCGGCCCGTTGGTCTATTGCCTCGAGGAGGCGGACAATGGCGCCGAACTCAACTCAGTGCTGCTGCCGCATACGCTCGGCGGCATGGCCACCGCGCCGCTAGTTGAGTTCAGCGGCGCCGTCAGCCTGTCGCTGCCGGCTCTGCGCGAGGATAACGGCGCCTGGTCGGCCGAGCTCTATCGCTCGGATGTGCCTGATCTCCGCGATACCACGGCGCGCTTCGTGCCCTATTACCTCTGGGACAACCGGGGCCCAGGCGAAATGCTGGTCTGGGTGAGGGCGGCCACATGAGCACCCCCTCTGAAGTTTTGGTGAAGGCCGATATTGAGCTGCGGAGTGTGCGGAAGAGCTTCGGCACGGTCGATGTGATCCATGGCCTCGATCTCACCGTCAATGGCGGCGAGTTCGTGGTGTTTGTCGGCCCGTCGGGCTGCGGCAAATCCACCTTGCTGCGGATGATCGCCGGGCTCGAGGAAGTTACCGATGGCGACATCCTGATCGGTGGCCGCGATGTCACCGACTCCGATCCGGCACGGCGCGGTATCGCCATGGTGTTCCAGTCCTACGCGCTCTATCCGCATATGAGCGTCAAGGACAACCTCGCCTTCGGGCTGAAGATCGCCCATACGCCGCCGGCCGAGGTGGAAGCCCGGGTGAGTGCGGCGGCCGAAATCCTCAAGATCAATCATCTGCTGGAGCGGCGCCCTGGCCAGCTCTCGGGCGGGCAGCGGCAGCGCGTCGCCATCGGCCGCGCCATTGTGCGCAAACCCTTGGCCTTCCTGTTCGACGAGCCGCTCTCCAACCTCGATGCGGAGTTGCGCGTCTCGATGCGCATCGAGCTGGCCCGACTGCATCGCGAGCTCGGCAACACCATGGTCTATGTGACGCACGACCAGATCGAGGCGATGACGCTGGCCGACAAGATCGTGGTGCTGCGCGATGGCCGGATCGAACAGGTCGGCACGCCGCGGCAGGTCTACGAAGACCCCGACAACATGTTCGTTGCCGGCTTCATCGGCTCGCCCCGGATGAACTTTCTTGCGGCGCAACTGCGCGACAGGCGCACCGTCGCAGTCGCCGGCGCCAGCCTGCCGCTCGCCACCGAGCTCGCCGCCGCCCCCGGCGACATCCAGTTCGGCATCCGGCCCGAGCATCTTCACCCCGGCGCCGAGCGCCCCGGCGCCATCGCGGCGCGGGTCGATTTCTCCGAGTACCTCGGCAACACCCGCTACCTCTACTGCGTCACCGGCAGCGGCGAGACCCTGGTCGCCGAACAGCGCGACGGCGACGATTTCGCGCCGGGCCAGCCGGTCTGGCTTGGGTGCGAACCGACCCAGATGCGCCTCTTCGCCAAGACCGGCGAACGTCTCCGCTAGCTCCTGTTCCGGAACCAACCACATGACCGCCAGTCCCATCGCCAACCGCGCGCCGCTGCTCGAGACGCCGTTCATTCCCTTGCCGCTCGGCGCTGTCAGGGCCGGGGGGTGGCTCGCCAATCAGCTGAAGCTGCAGGCCGAGGGGATGACCGGCCATGCCGAGGCGATCCTGCCGCTGCTCGGGCCGGATAGCGCCTGGCGCGGCGGCACCGGCGAGGACTGGGAGAAGGGGCCGTACTACCTGCGCGGGCTGATCAGTCTCGCCTTCCTCCATGACGATGCCGGCCTCAGGCAGAAGGTGCAATCCTGGGTCGACGCGCTGCTCGAGGGGCAGCAGCCGAACGGGCAGATCGGACCGGCGTCAAACCTCGACTGGTGGCCGCGCATGGTGATCTGCTGGGCGCTGCGCGACTATCACGAGGCCACCGGCGACGAGCGGATCATTCCCGCGCTGCTGCGTTATGCCCGCTATCTCGGCGATACCCTCGCCAGCCAGCCGCTGCACAACTGGGCGCGCGCCCGGGTGGCCGATCAGATCGATACGCTGTTCTGGCTCTACAACCGCACCGGCGAGAGTTTTCTGCTCGAGGTTGCCGATGCCCTGCCGGCGCAGGGCAATCGCTGGCTCGAGTTCTTCAATACGCTCGAGGTGAAGGACAGCGATTTCGCGCCGAGCCATGCCGTCAACGTCTCGCAGGCGATGAAATACCCGGTCGTGCTCTACCAGCGCAGCGGCGAGGCCAGCCAGCGCGACGCCTTCGGCATCGGCTACGACAAGCTCCGGCAAGCGCATGGGCTTGCCTTCGGGATGTGGAGCGGCACCGAGGCGCTGGTCGGCCATTCCGACACGCAGGGGGTCGAGCTTTGCTCGATGGCCGAACAGATCCTCAGCAACGCCATGGCGCTCAAGGTGCTGGCCGACCCAGCGATCGGCGACGAGCAGGAGCGGATTGCCTTCAACCTGTTGGCGGCCAGCACCACCAAGGATTTCAAGCAGCACCAGTATTATTCGCTGCCCAATATGCCGATCGCCCGCACCAATCCGCGCGGGCTGATGCCATTCCGTGACGACCATGGCGATGACCTGCTGGTCAGCCCGCATTCGGGCTTTCATTGCTGCTGTTACAACCTGCACATGGGCTGGCCCAAATATGTGCAATACGCCTGGATGGCCACGGCAGAGGGCGGGCTTGCCGCAGTGGCGCACGGCCCGACGACGGTCTCGACCACCATTGCCGGCGTCGCGGTCAGCATCACACAGGAGACCGATTACCCGTTCGAAGATACCACGCGCTTTCGCGTCGTGGCGGCCCGCCCGGTGTCGTTCCCGTTGCTGCTGCGCATCCCGCACTGGAGCAAAGGCACCCGGGCCCGGCTCAACGGCGAGCCGATCGACGGCGTCGTCGCCGGCAGCTTCCTCCGGCTCACGCGCCAGTGGCAGAGCGGCGACACCGTCACCCTGACGTTCGACGCACCGGTCAGCCTCGAAACCGGTCACAGCGGCAGCGTCAGCGTGTGGCGGGGGCCGCTGGTGTTCTCGCTGCGCATCGAAGAACAGCGGGATATCCTCAACCCGCTGCCCGACGGTTTCGACGAGATGCAATTTTCGCCGGCATCGCCGTGGAATTACGGGCTCGACCGGGATGCTCAGGGCGGCGCCATCGGCCTCGCCATCGAACGCCGAGCGATGCCGGTCAATCCCTGGCTGCCCGAGACCTCGCCGATCAGCCTGACGCTGGCTGGGATTCCCTTGCCGCAATGGACGCTGGCCCGCGACGATCACATCGCCGACGACACGCCCTTGAGCCCGATCGGCGATACCACGCCCAGCCAGCCCATCCGCCTCGTCCCCTGCGGCGCGCAGACCCTCCGCATCACCGCCTTCCCCTGGCGCGGCGGGGCAGGGTGAGGGGGCGCGATCGGCGGAGTGCAGACGGCAGGCCTGGTCTCGGGCCCAGAGCGTTTCGCGATTTAGCTGCACCCGAGTGCTGGTAGGGCGCGGCCTCGGGTTTCGCACCGGCGTCATCCCGGCGCAGGCCCATGCGCGCTAAGTTACGGGATTTCGGCGGGCTTGCCGCTCGACGTCGCCCCAAACCCGGTGTCATCCCTGCGAAAGCAGGGACCCAACTGTCCGCCAGCGCGGGCTGCGAGATGGGTCCCTGCTTTCGCAGGGATGACAGCCGGTGGGTAGGGCCGACCGTAACTTAGCGCATATGGGCGCAGGCCGGGACCCAGTAGGATATCTCAGCTTCAGCGAGTGCCGAGCCCCCCACTGGGTTCCCGCCTACGCGGGAATGACATCGGAGTGTGCTGAGACGCTATGTTTCGCCGTCGATGAAGCGGCGAAATGCCCTCGGTGTGGCGACGCCCAACTGCTTCCCGCGCTCCCACGATGTTGACGAATCGGCGGCGCGGCGACGATGCTTGCCGTGGCGTGACCTACCGCCAAACCTCTCTAGACCGGCCCCAGCATGGTCTGAAACAGAGGCAAAGGGACTTATGTCTCGGGTTCATCGTCATGTCCTTGTCGCGCGGACGGGTTGCTGGGGAACTGCGTCCTGACGCGAAGGCCCAACATGACACAGAACCACAACTTCAAACGCCGCGTGCGCCAGCGCGCCCAAAAGACTGGCGAATCCTACACCGCCGCCCGGCAGCAGCTCATCGCCCGCGCCGCCCGGCCCACGCCGACCGCGCGGTCCATCCGACTGGCGGTGGCCCAGAGCGTGGCGCGGCTCGATCCGGGCAATGCTGCCGAACTGCGCGCGGCCGGGGAGGAGACGCGCCGATTGATGCGCGAGGCCCACGCAGCCGGCGCCCGCCTGCTGCATCTGTCGGAGGGCTCGCTCTGCTCGCCCAGCAAGTGGATCATGTCATCGCTGGGGCCGGAGGCGGTCGGCCCCGCCGACTGGAGCCGCTGCCGCTGGGACATATTGCGTGAGGAGATCGCGCTGGTGTGCCGGCTGGCGCATGAGCTGCAGCTCTGGACCGTGCTGGGCTCGGTGCATCAACTGACAGCCCAGCGTCGCCCGCATAACAGCCTCTACGTGATCTCGGCCGAAGGCGAGCTGGTGACCCGCTACGACGAACGAATGCTCTCCAACACCAAGCTCAGTTTCATGTACACGCCAGGCGCCGTGCCGGTGAGCTTCGAGGTCGATGGGGTGCGCTTCGGCTGTGCGCTCGGCATGGAGGCGCATTACCCCGAACTGTTCATCGCGTACGAGAAGCTCGATGTGCACTGCGTGCTGTTCTCGACCACCGGCGGGGCGGCGTTCGCCGCAGAGATTTCCGGGCACGCCGCCAGCAACAGCTTCTGGAGCAGCTTCGCCGTGCACGCCCAGCAGAGCGGCGAGGCGCCGGCCGGCATCGTCGCCCCGAATGGCAGCTGGGCGGCGCGCTGCGCACCGAGCGGCGCTTCGGCCATGGCGATCGCGGAGATCTCGACCGATCCGGCAAACCCGGCCCGCCCCTGGCGGCGAACGGCACGGGCGGGCCTCTATGAGGATCATCTGGCCGGCGATGACGAGCGGAGCGCGGTGCGTACGGCGCTCTGAGGGATGGTCAGTGCGGACCCAAGGGGGCGCACTGACCTCTCCCGCCTTGACCGCCTCCCGGGGGCTAATCCAGCCGCCGCGTCGACTGCCGGATGGTCAGCACCAGCGGCAGGTAAACCCGGTCGGCCACGGCGTGCGGGGCCCCGCTGCCTTCGATCCGGTCGATCAGGCGATTGGCGGCCAGGGTGGCGATGCGGTCCTCGTCGAAGGTGATTGAGGTGATCTGCGGGCGGGCGAAATCGCGGTGGCCGCTGCCGAACGAGATGAATGAGACCTCGTCCGGGACGCGCAGGCCGTTGTCGGTCAGGGCGGCCAGCGCGCCCGTCGCCACCGCATCGTTGAACGCCACCATGGCGGTGAAGCGGTTGCGTGCCGCGAGCGCCGCCTGCACCGCGTCATAGGCGGCCGCGGCGCCATAGCCGCCGGTGGGCGCCAGTTCGAGCCCGGCCTCGCTGCCCGGTTCCGTTTCCGCATAGGCGGCGCGCACTCCTGCCCAGCGCCGCTCGGCCGATCGGCTGGGAGTAGGGCCAACGAGCAGCACCTGGCGATGCCCCAATCGGTAGAGGTAGTCGCCGATCTGCCGCCCGCCGCCATCCTCGTCGTGGAGGAAGCAATCGACATCGGCAATGTCGTAGGAGCCCGCGACGCCGACCATGGCGATGCCGCGTTCGGCGAGCCGTGGCAGCCGGATGTCGGGGTGACCCATCACCCAGCTCAGCGGCAGGAAAGCGCCATCCATCCGCAATCCGATGATGCGGTCGAGCGCCTCGCGCGTCATCTCCACCGAGCCGTCGGTATCAAGCAGGAACACCGCGTAGCCACGGGCATGTGCCGCCGCCTCCACCGCCTTGAAGGTTCGGATGATCGCCAGGTTGCTGATATCGGGCGTCAGGTAGGCGAGGGTGCGGGTGCGCTTGGCGTGCAGCGAACGCGCCATGTGGTTGGGGTGGAACTCGAGCTTTTCGATCGCCGCCCGCACGCGGCGGGCTCGATCCTCCGACACCGGCTTGTTGCCGTTCACCACTGAGGAGACGGTGGAGATCGACACTCCGGCTTCCCGCGCGACATCCTTGATGGTGGCGATGGGCTTGGACATCGGCAGTCAGAATCCCCCCGGATAGCTTCCGCTCGACAATGAGCAGAGCCAGATCGCAGCGCCGACCGCAAGGCCGTCGACATGTCGAGAAACGTTTCTCCACAAGTCACGCGTACGCGCCAATGATCTACACCATGTGCCGAAACTGCAGTCAATCCATGATTGCGAAACGTTTCTCAAATTTCTTGACTTACGGAGATTCTGATGCCGAGTATGGATACGTCGTCGGGCACTGGCCCGGTCGCTCTGGGAGGAGTTCTATGCTCAAGACTGAGAAAACACGGGGCAGGGGGGCTGCAGCGCGGCTCCTGGCCGCCACGCTGCTCGCCACTTCGCTCACCGCCTTTGCGACGCTGGCGCAAGCGGTTGAGCTGACACTGTGGGCGCCGCCCACCTTCACGCCGACGGCCGGCCTGCCCGCTGTGGCCGATGCCTATAAGGACCTCTACGACCGGTTCCAGGCCGAGAATCCCGATATCACGCTGAAGTTCGAAATCCTGCCCAACGGCACCGAGGCTCTGCAGCAGATCCTCACCGCCGCCACCGCCGGGAACCTGCCGGATCTCGCGGTGCTCGACGGCTTCTGGATCGCCCGACTGGTGGCGACGGGCAAGCTGCAGCCGCTCGACGAAATGTGGTCGGCCGAGGCGCGTGCGGCCTTCTACCCGCAGGCGGTCGATGCCGTGACCTTCGACGGCAAGGTCTATGCCGCCTGGTTCCACAATGCCTGGCGCGGCCTGTTCTATCGGTCCAGCGTCATGGCAGAGCTCGGCTATACCGAGCCGCCCAGGACCTGGGACGAGTTCATCGCCTTCGGTGAAAAGGCCAAGGCGGCCGGCAAATCGGCGGTGATGCTGCCCGGCTCGGGCACCGAGCTTACGGCGCTGCACATGCTGTCGATGTTCTGGGGGCTGGGCGGCAACCTCGTCGACGACAGTGGCAAGCCGGTGTTCTTCGACGGCGCGAACCGCACGGCCCTCGAACAGGTCTACGCGCTCTATCGCGAACTGGTCGAGAAGGGGCTGATGCCGCTCGATGTCGCGACCATGGACGAGACCGCCATCCGGCCGTTCTTCTACTCGGGCGAAACCGCCTCGGTGGCGCAGTCCTCCTCGGCGGTGACACAAATGTATTCCGACGTACCGGATCTGAAGGGCGACCTCGGCGCCTACAGCTACCCGCTGCCGGGTGGTGCGCAGGCATCGCCGATCCTTGTCGGCTGGACCTACGGCGTTTTCGCCGAGGACCAGGAGCGCAAGGCCGCTGCCTGGAAGTTCGTCGAGTTCGTGCTGAAGCCGGAAAATCTCGGCAAGCTCAATGCCGCCGCCGGACACCTGCCGATCGTGCAGTCGATCTGGGACCAGCCGTTCTACAACGATGATCCGCTGATGCAGCAGTTCAAGGGGATCTTCGAGACCGGCACGATGCGGGCCCGGCCGAATGTGCCGATCTACCCCACCATCACCAATGCCTGGGCGCTGCAGATGGCCGAAGTGCTGTCGGGCAATATCACCCCGGCGCAGGCGGTCGACAATGCCCGCGACCAGGTGATGACCGAATACGACCGCATGTCATCACGCTGACGGCCCGGTGCAGCTAGCCGGGCGGCCCGCGTCGCCCGGTCCCGCCTTTCGTCCCTGGGGGTATATCCAGATGGCTCGCGCCCGCTCGGCCAACGGCCTCACGCGTCACCAATACCTGTTCTTCATCATGCCGGCGATCCTGGCAGTGCTCGGCTTCACTGCGTATCCGGCGCTCTACGGCATCTGGATCAGCCTGACCAACCTGCACTTTGCCTATCCGGATTCCCGCTTTGTCGGGCTCGATAACTATGTCCGCTTCTTCACCTGGCCGGCGCTGCCGCAGGTGGCGGGCAATACCGTGGTGTTCGTCGGCGCAGTGGTGGTGCTGCAGCTGTCGCTGGGGCTGCTGATTGCGCTCCTGCTCAACAAGCTGGTGTTCGGCCGGCGGCTGATGCGTTCGATTGCCATCCTGCCCTGGGTGATCCCCGCGGTCATCATCGGGCTGATGTTCCAGCAGCTGTTCTCGGGCAGCAAGCTGGGCATCATGAACACGGTGATCGGCATGTTCGGGCTCGAAAGCCGCAGCTGGCTCTCCGACCCCGGCCAGTCGATGGCGATCATGATCGGCGCCCTGGTGTGGCGCGGCGTGCCGCTCTCCATCATCCTGCAACTGGGTGGGCTGCAGACCATCGGCAAGGAACTCTACGAGGCGGCGGCAATCGATGGCGCCTCGCGCTGGCAGGTGCTGCGCCACATCACCATCCCATCGCTGAAGCCGATCCTCCTGATCAACCTGATCATGGCGACCTCGGGTACGCTCAACCATGTCGATATTCCCCTGGCGCTCACCGGCGGCGGGCCAGGACGGGCCACCGAAGTGCTGTCGCTCAGCCTCTACAACCAGGGTTTCCAGGTGCTTGACGCCGCCTATGCCTCGACCATCGCCACGGTGATCCTCGCCATCAACCTGATCCTGACCGTCGCCTACCTGCGGGTATTGAGGGCTCCGAAATGACCACTGACGCTGTCGTTCATGTTCGCCCCCGGGCCGATAGGCCGCGCTACCGGCTGCCCGAGCTGGCCGTCACCTATGCCCTCTATGGCTTGCTTTCGCTGCTGGTGCTGTTCCCGCTCGCCTGGGTACTGCTCGGCTCGTTCAAGAACCCGGGTGAGATCTTCGCCTACCCGACGACGTTCTGGCCGCGCGACTTCACCTTCTCCAACTATGCCGATGTGATCAACCGCACCGCACTGCCGCACTACCTGTGGAACACCGTGCTGGTCACGGCCTTCACCCTGGTGTTTTCGCTCGGCATCGGCACGGTCGCCGCCTACGGCTTTTCGCGCTGGGAGTTCCCGTTCAAGGACACCATCCTCGTTGTGCTGCTGATCCTGCAGCTGATCCCCAGCACCGTGAACATCGTGCCCTACTACATGATGCTCAACTCACTCGACCTCCTGAACACTCATGCCGGGCTGATCATCATCTACACGGCGGGGAACATCCCCTTCGTCATCTGGATCATGAAGGGCTATTTCGACACCCTGCCGCGCAGCCTCGACGAGGCGGCGGTGATTGATGGCTGCTCGATGTTCCGGGTGTTCTGGAGCATCATCCTGCCCTTGAGCCTGCCCGGGCTCTCAGCGGCCGGCTTCCTCACCTTCCTCAGCGCCTGGTCGGAGTTCCTGTTGCCGCTGGTGCTCGCCAATTCGCGCGAGGTGGCGGTGATGAGCGTCGGCCTGTTCAGCTTCTTCGGCACCGACAATACGGCCTATCATTACGCCTTCGCGGCTTCGGTGATGTCCACGGCGCCGGTGATCATCGCTTACCTTTTCGCACAGGAGTACCTCGTGTCGGGCCTAGCCAGTGGAGCCGAGAAATGATCGACGCAACCATCTTCCAGGTTGGTCGCCAACCGCAGCTCTTCGTCGATAACTGGCTGATCGAGCAGTCCGACAGCGTGACCCGCCGCTGGCACAAGCCGGAGCGGCTGGGCGATGGTCCGGTGCTGCAGGCCGATCGCCCCTGGGAGCACACACCCTATTTCACCTACAGCAACTTCAACGTGCTGCAGGACCCGGCCGACGGGCTGATCAAGTGCTGGTACGAGGATCTCGGCCCGATGGCGCCCTATCAGCGCCACCCCTGGCAGAACCGCATGCTCTATGCGGTAAGCAAGGACGGCATCCATTTCGAAAAGCCTTTGATGGATCGGGTGCTGATCGATGGCCAGCGCACCAACATCTTTGCCGGCTATGTCGAGGGCGCAGCGCCAAGCGCGCTCAACCCCTGGGCCGATACCGGCGTGCACTCGGCGGCCATCGTCATCGACCCTGCACCGGTCGATCCGGCGCAGCGCTACCGCATGCTGTTCACCCGGGCGACGGCCGACTACCGCCACAAGATCGACGTGGCGCATTCGGCCGACGGCCTCACCTGGCAGAGCTATGGCGTGCCGCCGAGCTTCGGCAATGCCGGCGGCCGGCTGTCGGATGTCTCAACCATCACCTATGACCCGGCGACCCGGCTCTACCTGCAATACACCCGGCATGGCCGGATGACTTCGGTGGGCGCCCCCAGCGACTGGCCGGGCGCGCCGTCGGGCTGGGGCGGCTGCTTTGCCAGCTACTGGCCGAACCGGCCCGACCTGATGAACAAGCGCCGGGTCTATCGCACGGTCAGCGCCGATTTTCTCAACTGGACCGATCTGCTGGCCGCGGTGACACCCGATGATCAGACCGACAATCTCGACGAAGCCTTCTATGGGCTCGGCCAGTTCCGCGTCGGCGGGCTGCATTTCGGCACGCTCGGGGTGCTGCAATATGTCGATAACGAGATGGAGGTGCGGCTGGTCTACAGCCGCGACGGCATCGCCTGGCAGCCGACCGACAAGGCCAACCCGTTCCTGGCGCCGCGTCGCGGCGCGCACTGGGACCGGCACATGGTGTCGATCGTTTCGCCACCGGTGCGGGTGGGCGACCGCTGGCATTTCTACCATGGCGGCTCCTGGGCGCATCACGATTACTGGTGGGCGGGCGGCCAGCAGCTCGATCACGCCGAAGCCCGCGACCCCACAGGCGAAGTGCGCTTCGGCATGGGCGTGGCAACGCTGCGCTTCGAGGGTCTCGTCTCGCTCGAAAACCACGGGCCCCGCCGTGGTCGCGTCATCACCCGACCACTCAGCACCGACGGCCGTGCGCTCTGGCTCAACAGTCGCGGCAAGGGCGGCGCCATCCGGGTGGCGGTCAGCGATTCCAATGGACGGATCCTCCCGGGACGCAGTTTCGAGGATTGCGTGCCGGTCGGCACCGACGGCATCCGGCAGGGGGTGCGCTGGACCTCCGGCACCGTGCCCGATCCGGAAGGCAGCGCCGAGCGCTACGTGAAGCTCTGGTTCGAGCTTGCCGACGCAGAGCTGTTTGCTTTCGGGTTCGAGGAGTAGAGGCGGGGGGCTGGTTGCCGCGCCGAGGCCCCGGCTACTTTCCCTGCCCTTCGCGCTCCAATCGCGTCCGTGCGGCGGGGAGGACGTCGCGGCCCAGTCGCTGGACGTTGGCCAGCACGCCTTCGGGCGTACTGGCGGCTTCGCTGACAAAGATCACCCGCGTCGCGCCGGTGCCCTCGACGATGTCGACGAGGCGGTCGATGCAGGTGGCGGGCGAGCCGACGACGTGGTGGGCGATGATATTCTCGGTCTGGCGTTCGACGTCGGAGTGCTGCCGCCAGGACTGGCGCAGCCATACCCATTCGCCTGCTCTCCGGGCGAGCGAGGCGCGCAGCGGTCCGCGAATGATCGCGGCCGCCTCGGCGTCAGTGTCGGCAACCTGGGCGTGAACCAGAATTGTGTGTTGCCACGGACCAGGATGGCCGTGCTCGGTGGCGATGCGGGCGTGACGCTGCACGCGGTCGGCAATGGCGGCATGCGCCGGGTTGAGAAAGAACATGCAGGCCAGCCCATGACGCGCCGCGAGGTCGAGCGTCGCGTCACCCTCGGAGGCGACGAGCACCGGCGGGTGCGGCTCAGTCCATGGGCGGGGGCGCGGCGCGACACGGCGAAAGCGATAGAGGTCGGAATCCGCTGCAACCGTGCCGGCAAAACTATCGATGAGCAGGTCGAGCGCCTGAGGCATGCCGTGGTCGAGATGATCGAGGCTCGACATCACCTCGTAGTCGACCGTCGCCTCGCCGCGTCCGAGGCCGAGATCGAAACGACCGCCGGAGAGCTGGTCGAGCAGGGCCGCCTGTTCCGCCACATGCACCGGGCTGTGCAGCGGCAGGATGCTCACTGCTGTGCCCACCCGGACGCGTTGTGTGCGCCCAAGGATAAAGGCCGCGAACGGGATGGCGGCGGGGTTGGAGCGCTGGAGATAGTGGTGCTCGCTGATCCAGACGTCGTCAAAGCCGGCGTTCTCGGCGGCCACCGCCGTCTTGGCGGCGCTGGTCATTCTGACGTGTTCGGAGACGCCGGGCCAGGCGCCGCCGAAGAACAGGATCACCCCGGCCTGGAAGCCGTTCGGCCTATCGACCGCCATTTGTGGCCCCCTCGGCGAGGCGTCGCCGCACTTCCGGCAGGACGTCGCGGCCGAGCCGCTGCACGTTGTCGAGCAAGCCGGCCGGCGTTGCCGACGCCTCGACGCTGAGAATGAGCCGGCTGACGCCGGAGCGCCTGACGATGTCGACGAGGCGCTCGATACAGGTCTTTGGCGTCCCCACGGCGTGATGGGCGACGATATCGTCGAAATACCCGACGCCGTCGCTGAGCAGCGGCGCGTCGTTCAGCCATTGGTACTGAGTGTCCACGGCGCGGATCGTCTCGCGTAGCGGCCCGTGGATGATGCGGGCGGCCTCTTCGTCGGTGTCGGCGACCTGGGCGTAGACCATCAGGGCATGCGGGAAGGGACCCGGGTGACCGTGCTCGGCGGCGACAGCGGCGTGCTGGCGGAGACGCCCGGCGACCGCTGCCTCGTCCTGATCGGGGTCGAGGAACATCATCGTGGGCAGGCCATGACGCGCTGCGAGTTCCACCGTCGCGGCGGAACCCGAGGCGAGCAGCACCGGGGGATGTGGTCGGGTGAACGGCAGCGGCTGCGGCGCGACCTCGCGGAAGCGATAGTGCGGTGTATCGGCTGCGACCTTGCCGCCAAAGCTCTGCATCAGGAGGCCGAGGGCATCACCCAGGCCATGCCGGTGGCGCTCGACGCTGGACATCACTTCGACCACCGCCGTCGCCGAGCCTCGGCCGACGCCGAGCGAGAACCGCCCCTCCGAGAGATGGTCGAGCACCGCCGTGCACTCGGCCAGATGCACCGGGCTGTGCAACGGCAGCAGCGCCGCCGCCGTGCCCACCCGGATCCGGCTGGTTCGGCCGAGCAGATAGCCGGCAAAGGACACGGCGGAGGGGTTGGCCGCCTCGAAATAGTGGTGTTCGCCGACCCAGAGTTCGTCGAAGCCCTCAGCTTCGGCAGCCAGGGCCGCATCGACTGTGCCGGAGAGTTGCGCGTGTTCGGGGGTGCCGATGAACGGCCCGGTGAACATGAGCAGCGCACCCGCCTGAAAATCGGTTGTGCTGGAGGTCATGGGTGATGCCCTTTGGTTGAGGGTTTGAGAGTGGGTTGGGGCGTGTGTGCTCGACCATTGACCCACCCACCGGCTGTCATCCCAGCGAAAGCTGGGACCCATTTCACCGCCCGCGCTGAGGGATGGTTGGGTCCCAGCTTTCGCTGGGATGACAGCGAGGGTAGGGGTGTCGCAGCGGTTCAACTCGTCCGTGAAGGCGAGTTACTCGAACGCCTCCGGGTGCAGCCATTCTGCGATCGCCTTGACGGTGTCGACGCTGCGCGGCCCGGGGGCCAGGCCACCGAACGAGACGGTCAGGATGCAGTCGTTCACCACGGCGGGGATGCTCTGGGTGATCGGCGAGGTGCGCAGGAATTCCGCCTTCCACTTGGCCGAAGAGCTCGCGCTGGAGCCGCCGTAGTCGTTCAGCACGATACAATCCGGCTGTGCGCCGACAACAGCTTCCCAGGTGGCTTCGGTCCAGCTCCGATCGAGGCTTGAAAAGATGTTCTCGCCCCCGGCCAGCGTGATGAGATCGTGCGGGACGCCGAGCGCGCCCACCGTGAACGGCGCCGCTTCGCCGGCGTCGTAGAGGAAGACCTTCCTGGGAGGCAGGTCCTTGACCCGCAGCTCGACCGCAGCGATGTCGGCCTGCATCTGCTGGATCACCGCGCTGGCCTTCTCCGGCACCCCGAAGATCAGCCCGAGGTTGGTAAGGTCGGTATAGACCGTGTTCATCCCGGTGGCTTCGCCTGCGGGGTCGCCGGGGCCCCAGTCGCAGGACTCCTGGAGGATGTAGGTGTTGATGCCGTGCTCGGCGAGGCTCTGTGGCGTGACGTTCTTGGCTTCGACCAGACCCCAGGACCAGCCACCGAAGACGAAATCGGGGGCGCGGGCGATCAGCGGTTCGAACTCGGGATACTGGTCCGACACGTGCTCGAGCTTGTTCCACGCCTCGCGGTAGGCGTCGCCGATCGGGTGGGTGTCGTCGCCGACAGCGAACGTTCCTACCACCCGATCCTCGAGCCCGAGTGCGATCATATCCTCAATCATGTTGACATCGAACGTCACCACCCGCTCGGGCGCCTTGGTGAAGGTGGCGCTGTGGCCGCAGCTGGTGACAGTGACAGGGTAGGGGGCATTGGCACTTGCCTCCTGCGCGGCTGCGCCGGAGAGCGCCAGCAACGTGCCGAGCAGCGCCGCGCCGGATGGTGCGATGGTGCGTCGGATGGAGGTGAACGGGTCGGAGCTCATGAATGCTGCCTCTTTGCTTGGAGAGCCGGCTGGCGCGGAAGGAGTTGTGGCGTGCCGGTCTCGGGGTGGGGAACGACGAGCACGTCGGTGCGGTAGATCGCCCTGACGTTCTCGGCGGTAATGACCTCAGCGGGGGTGCCGCTATGTTGAATCCTGCCGTCGGCGATCAGGTACACGCGGTCGCAATAGAGCGCGGCGACGCCCAGGTCGTGCAGCGCGGCGAGCACTGTGACGCCGCGACCCGCGACGATGTCGAGCACTTCGGACTGGTGCCGGATATCGAGGTGGTTGGTCGGCTCGTCGAGCAGGATGTGATCGGCCTGCTGGGCCAGCGCTCGCGCGACGAGAACCAGCTGCTTTTCGCCACCCGACAGCTCATGGAAACTGCGGCCGATGAGATGGCTGCAGCCAACCGCCTCAAGCGCCTCGCGCACGATGTCGTAGTCGTCGTCGGTATTCCGCTCGAAGCGCCCCTTGTGGGCGAACCGCGCGAGCAGCACCATCTCTTCGACGCGAATGTCGAACTCCACCGAGGTCTCCTGGCTGACCACGGCGATCCGCCGGGCGGCTTCGCGGGGGTCAAGTTCGTGGATGGAGGTGCCGTCGACGAGCACCGCACCGGCCGCAGGCCGGTTGATGCGGTAGATGGTCTTGAGGATCGTCGATTTGCCGCTGCCATTCGGTCCCAGCAGACCGACAAACGCGCCGTTCGGAACCTCGAGGCTGACATCGGAGACGATGCGGCGGCGTCCCGCGTCGACGGACAGGTGTTCAACGCTGATGGTCATGCGCCGACTCCGTAGCGGTAGGCGCGCTGGCGGATCAGAAACACGAAGATCGGACCGCCGATCAGCGCCGTGATCACCCCGATGGGCAGCTCCTGCGGGGTCACGACCACGCGGGCCAGGAGGTCGGCGATCACCATGAAGCCAGCGCCCCAGAACAGGCCGACCGGCAGGGTGACGCGGTGATCGTTGCCCACAGAAAGGCGGAGGATGTGGGGGATGACAAGACCGACAAAGCCGATGATGCCGCTGACCGCCACCGACACACCGGCGATCAGCGAGGTGACGAAGTAGACCGAGCGCCGCAGCCGCTGCACGCCGACGCCGACCGAAGTCGCGGTTTCGGCGCCGACCGAGATGGCGTTGAGGCCGCGCGCGTGGCTCAGGAGGTAGATGACCGCCCCGGCGAGGCTGAGGCTCGGCAGCCAGAGCTGCTCCCAGGAGGCTCGTGCAAAACTTCCGAGCAGCCAGAACATCACGGCTTGCGCGGCCTGCGGGCTCGCCTCGAACAGCAGGAAACTGCTGATCGCCGAGAACACCGCCGATAGCGCCACCCCACAGAGGATGAGCCGGGTCGGGGTGAGCTGGCCGGCTTCCAGCGCCACGAGGAAGACGATCGCCATGGCGACGAGTGCCCCGGCGACGCTGCCGACCGAGAGGGCCCATAGCCCCAAAGCGGCGAACGCGCCGAACAGCAGCACCGCCGTCGCCCCGACGCTGGCGCCGGCCGAGATGCCGAGGATGAACGGGTCGGCCAGCGGGTTTCTGACGAGGGCCTGCAGCACGGTTCCCGAGGTGGTGAGCGCGGCGCCAACCACTGCGGCAAGCAGCACCCGCGGCAGGCGGATCTGCCAGATGATCGAATGGGCCACCGGATCGGATGGCTCAAGGCCGAGCGCCTGCTCCCACAGCGTGCGGATCACCGTGTCGGCGCCCAGCGTCGTCGGCCCGAGCATGATGCCGAGGATGAGCGCGGCGAGCAGCAGGGTGACGCCGATTGCCATGGCAGCAGGCAATGAGAGCCGGCCGCGGGAGCTTGCCGCACGAAACACTGCGGCGGTCGCCGTCGTCATCGATTGTTGCACCACGAAGGCGGCCTCTCGTCCCAGCCAGGTTTTCAGCGCATTGGCGGGCCGCACGGCATCAGAACGGGACCGCGCTCGAGCGCGGTCCGCGTTGCAATGCCGTGCTGCCCCGTGCCCTCAGGCGCCGGTCGCGGTACGGCTATAAAAGATGATAACCTTAGTCAAGTTATTGGTTCGGGGATTTCGTCATCGAGGCCACAACGGCGTGTCCGGGCCGCCAATGCCGGCGCGCTAACGCGTCAGGCTGTCGAGCGGAATGCTGGCCAGCCAGCAGTGGCGCTTGTTCATCGAGAAGGTGATGTGGAGTTCGCCGGCGAGCTCGATCGCCTCGGGATAAGCCCAGGCATGGAGCAGCGCGGGTTCCCCGATCGCGGCCAGGTTCAGTGCTTCGGGAGCATCCTCGATGACGGTGAAGACGCGTTGGAAAGGTGTGATCTCTCCTGGCGGCATGATGCCGATCAGCAGCCGGTGTCGGGGGAGTTCGCCGGAAAGGCCATCGCGGTCGGTGGCGTTGAAGATGACGTAGTGGTGGCCGCTTGAGAGTGTGCCGGCGAAGAGCTTGGTGTCGATGGCCGGCAGGTCGGTCGGCTCGGTCGGGCCGAAGCTGCGGCCGCCATCATAGCTGACGGCAGTGCCGGCAGTCGGTTGCCCCTTGGCGGGGCGGATAAGCGCGACCACGGAAGTTTCGGTGACCAGCAACGCGGTTTCCGGAATGCCTGGGTGCAGGTTGTAGCCGATGGGCGAAACGGTCCAGCTCAGCAGGTCGTCGCCGTTGCTGATCGCCACGGCGGCTTGCGTAGCGTGGTTGATGTGTCCGCCGATGATCCAGTTGCCGTCCGGCAGCAGCTGCGGCTGAACGAAGGGCACAAAGCCCGGTGCGACGATTCCGTCCGAGACGAGCTGGAAGCGGCGGCCGTCGGCGCTGAGCTGATAGATCTCCATGCCGAGGCTGTATTTGCTGCCATAGTCGTAGCGGCCGACAAAGGCCCAGAGCCTGCCGCCATGTGCGAGAAGCGGCGCCGTCTCATGGCGGCGGCGGCCGTCGCTGAAACCAGGCGCCACGACTTCGATCTCGCCCCAGGTCCGCCCCCCATCGACGCTGCGTCGGCCACGCATGATTTGTGCAGGCTCGCTTTCGAACCGCGGGGCGTTGGAGAAATTGACGAAGAGCGTCCCCTCGAACGCCTCGAGCCGGGGCTCGTGCAGGAAGCGATACGTCTCGTCCTGGCGATGCACGAGCGCATAGCGAATGCCGGCGGGCAGGGGCGTGTGGCGCAGCGCGGCTCGCCCGTTCGGGCCGAGGAGGATGCGGTGGTCATTGACCTCGCGGACGATGGCGGGGTGACGCAGAGTATCGTGCATGACTAACCTTTAACGGCGCCCATGGTCATCACGGTGACCAACTGGCGGTGGAGCAGGGTGACGAGGACGAGCGGCGGCAGCAGGTGCACCGTGGCCATGGCCATCAGCACGCCCCAGGAGACGCCGTCCTCGGCGGAGAGCGCGAGAGCGATGGTCACGGGTGCGGTGCGGGCGGCCGACGAGGTGAAGATCAGGGGGAACAGGTATTCGTTCCAGGCCCCGATGGCCACGATCAGCCCGATGGCGCCGATCGCCGGCATGATCAGCGGCACGGTGATGGTGACGAAGGCCCTGAGGCGCGAGCATCCATCGATCAGCGCCGCCTCTTCCAGTTCAATCGGGATGTCATCGACGAAGGTCTTGAGGAGCAACGTGGCAATGCTGACCGAAAACGCGATGGCGGCCAGCACCAGCGGCGTCAGCGTATCGAGCAGCCCGAGCGCATTCATCGCCGGGAACAGCGGAATGATGACGATGATGGGCGGGAACATGCGCACAAGGATCATCAGCAGCGCAGGCAGGCGCAGCCAGCCGTGCCGCAGCCGCGACAGGACGAATGCCGCGCCAAGCGCCAGCGCCAGCGTGATGCTCGCGGCGCTCGCCGTGACGATCGCCGAGTTGAGCAGGTGGGCCCAGAACGAGGGATAGAACCGGGTGATGGCCATCAGATTGTCGAGCGTCGGCTCGGCAATGAGGGTCGGCGGATAGGACCAGATCCGCGAGGCTGGCTTGAAAGCACCCGAGACCATGAAGAATATCGGGAACACCGACCAAAGCACGGCGATGCCGAGGAAGATCGAGAGCACGATCCGCCGACTGAGCGAGATGCGCATCAGCGGCCTCCATGCCGGACTGGGAACATGCCGCGATAGGTGCGGCGGACGAGGACGCCAGAGAGCAGCAGCGTCACCAGCAGCATGATCCAGCCGACGGCTGAGCCCTTGCCGAAATCGAAGTAGCTGAAAGCCTGGCGGTAGAGGTAGAGCGAGAAGATCTCGGTCGAGGTGCCCGGCCCACCGCCCGTCATGGTCTGGATGATGCCGAACTCGCGGATGGCGTAGATCACCTCGAAGAGGATGACGATCGACAGTGCCGGCAGGATCAGCGGCAGCTTTATTGCAAACAGGATCTGCCGCGGCGTGGCGCCGTCGACCCGAGCGGCTTCCAGCATTTCGCCCGGAATGGAGCGCAGGGCCGCGAAGGCGACGATGGCGGTGAACGAAAAGCTCGACCACACGGCGACCACCAAAACGGCGAACATCGAGGTCAGCGGATCGGAGAACCACGGGATGCGCGGTATGCCGAGGCTGGATATGGCGTAGTTCACCAGGCCGAACGACGGGTCGAGCATGTATTTCCACATGACCACCGCGACGATGGGGCTCACCGCATAAGGTGCGATCAGCAGCGCCATCCACAGGGCGCGAAAGGGCAGGGGATTGTCGAGCAGCAGCGCGATCAGCAGTCCGACGCCGACCTGCAGCGTCACCACGCCGAAGACATAGACGATGTTGCGCAGCGTCGCCGCCTGGAAAGCCGGGTCGGTCAGTAGCGAGACATAGTTCGAGAGGCCGACGAAACGGGCATCGAGGCCGGGCGAATAGTCGGTGAACGAGAGCCACAGCAGGTTGAGTGCCGGCAGCACGATATAGGCGAAGACGATGACAATGCTGGGCAGGATCAACAGCAGTGCCAGTCCGTTGGCGGCGAGCCAGCGCATGGGGGGGCGGCGCGCGCGACGGTTGGCGGGCACGGCAAGCGAGAGTTCGGCCATCTCAGCCTCAATGAAGTTCGGAGCGAGGATGCCGGCGGGAGGTGACCATCCCGCCGGCCGGGAGACTCGGCTCAGCCGCCGAGGATACCGGTCATGTCGGCCGCCAGCCGGTCCAGCGTCGCCTGTGCCGGAGCACCGTTGGCGACGATGTCCTGAACCGCGATGCCGAGCAGGTCACGCACCTGGTTGATGCGCGGATGGGCTGGCAGCGGTGGCGCCGAGATCTTCATGATATCGGCGGCGATGCGCATGCCCGCATCCTTGTCGGCGGCTTTGGCCAGCACATCGGACGTGCAGGGCGAGTTGCCGTTATTGGCCATCTCCTGCTCGACCTCGGGCGTGCCGATATGCTGCAGCAGGTCGAAGGCCAGATCCTTGTCGGTTGAGCCCTTGAACATGCCGATGCCCCAGAACCACAGCACCGAACGGCTGTAGGTGAGGTCGGCGGTCTTGAGGCTGGCATCGAGCGGTGGATAGGACGGCACGGCCTTGCCGGCGACGAGAGCGCCGCCACCCTGCAACTGACTGCCGTAGTTGCCGCCGCCGAAGGTCATGCCGAGCCGCTCGTCACGAAACAGCTGGTTGACGGCGCCGCCGTCGAGCGAGGCCCAGTTGGGCGGCATGATGCCTTCGACGAACATCTTGCGCAGCAGCTCGACTGCTTTGACCACGCCCGGCCCGTTGATCACGACCTTGCCGTCGGCATCGACCAGGTCGCCGCCGAACATGCGGGCGAGGATGGCGAGGTCTTCGGACTGGGCAAACTTGTCGCCGCGGGTGGAGAAGCCGAACACCTGCTCGCCGTTTTCCCTGGTGTAGGTAAGCGCCTTGGCTGTCGCGTAGAGTTCTTCCGGGGTGGTCGGCGGTTCGGCGATGCCGTGCGCCTTCAGCATCTCGCTGTTGGACCACAGGGTGAAGGTGCCGCAGCGGACAGGTAGCAAGTAGAGGTGCCCATCAACCGAGGCGGCCTTCACGACGCCAGGTGACCAAAGATCTGGAAAGCCCGAGATCGGCTTGGCGGCCAGATACGTGTCGAGCGGTTCAAGAAAGGCCTTGATCCGCGGGCTGGCGGTCAGTTGAGGCACATAGATCAGGTCTTCCTGTGACTGACCCAGGGTGCCGACGCGCTGCAACCCTTCTTCCAGGGCGGCGCCGGTATTGAGGCTGAACACCACCTTGGAGCCCGACTGCTCCTCGAACGGCTTGAGGGTATCCACCCCGCCTTCAGCAAATCCCATGGCGCGCAGGTTGTTCTGATGAACCTCGAGGCCCATCACCAGGAGCTCCTTGTCCTGGGCAAAACTGGGTAAGCCGGTGGCTGTCAAAAGGGTGCAAGCCATCAGCAACGACGCTAGTCGCTTCATAAGTCTCCTCCGATGTTGTGTGTGTGTTCCGCCAGGCGCGGACGAGTTCAGCGTCTCGTCTTCGGGTTCTTCGTCTGGCGCCGTTCCTCAGCCTGCTCGATGCGATCCACCAGATCGTCCGTGCAGGATTTCGCGTGCTCGTAAGCCAGCCGGCCGGCCTTGTCGGGGTCGCGGTCGGTGATGGCCTCAAGTATGGCGGTATGTTCGTCGCAGAGCGCAGCGAGGCGCTCGGGGCTGTAACCGACCTCACGCCGACGGGTGCCAAGGATCATGTTGTGGAGCACGGCCGAGCGGGTGACGAACGGATTGCGGATGAACTTGTAGATGGTGAAGTGGAAGTCGCGATTGGCGTCGCCGAAGGCGTTTTCGTCGCCGGCCGCAAAGCTGTCCTGGTGCCGCTTGTCGATCTCGGCCAGCACATGCAGCTGGTGAGGGGAGGCGCTGAGTGCGAGGACGCGAGCCGCAAACGACTCCAGCGCCTGATTGATCTCGCAGACATGATTAATGCCTGCCGCATCGAGACGGCGAACCCGGGCCCCCTTGTTGGCGTCGATCTCGATGAGGCCTTGCCCCTGCAGGATCTGCAGCGCCTCGCGCACGGGGGACGGGCTGACGCCGTATCGCTTGGCAAGGTCGCGAACCTTCAGCCGGTCATTGCTCGCAAACACGCCGGAATTGATGTCTTCGCCAAGCTGTGTCGCAAGCCGGGAGTAGTTGGCACCGCTATCGTCTGCTTCGCCGAGCAGCTGCAGGGTTGCTGTATCGAACACGCCGATCCTCCATCAACATGCAAAATGATATATCAAAATTCGAACTTGGGTGTCAACTGACCGTGGCGTGATCGTCCCGGACGCTCGTTTCTCGATCTGGGGACCTCAGCAAGGGCGACCGCACGGACGGCGGCCGCGACGCCTGGAGCTTGGGCCGACTAGCCCAAAGCTACAAAGTGGAGACGTTTGCCGTCAGCTCCGTCCGGGCGTGGGTCGGGGGCTGTCGGCGCGGACTTGGCCGTCCGGGTTTCCATCCATTGGTACTGCGTGGCTTGATCGACGATGCCACCGGTCGCACGCCGTAATCCCAGACTACGCCACGCCCCGCGTCGACCCGCGCACGATCACATCGACCGGGACCACCATTTCGCGGAACGGGAAGCTGCCGGTGTCGAGGCGGTGGAACATGGCGTTGGCGGCGGCTTCGCCGAGGCGGAAGGCCGGGGCGGAGACGGTGGTGAGTTCGGGGGTGGTGTAGCGGCCGAATTCGAGACCATTGAACCCGGCGACCTGGATGTCGCCGGGGACGTCCTTGCCGATGCCCTGCAGGTAGCGCATGGCGGCGATGGCCATCTGGTCGTTGCCGCCGATCACCACGTCGGGGATGTCGCCCTTGGCGATGAAGCCGGCGAGGGCGGCCTGGCAGGCCTCGAAACTTTCATCGGCCGATTTGACGATGCTGAGCCGAACGTTGTCGGCGCCACCAAGCACCTCGCGGATGCCGGCTTCGCGGCGCAGCATCGCCGCCCATTCGAGTGCCGGGATGAGGAACAGCAGGTGCCGCACGTCGGTCGCGATCAGCGCCCGGGTCAGTTCGCGCGCCCCGCCGCGATCGTCGAAATGAATGCCGGCGGCGTCCTTGATGTCGTCGGGCACTGCTTCCTGCATGGTAATCAGCGGCTGGTTGCTGGCGGCCACCCGCTCGATCACCTTGCGACGGGTGGACTTGGCACCCGACAGCACCATGCAGACGCCGTCGGTCTCGATGTTGCGCAGGAACGAGGCCTCTTCGACTTCATCGGGGCGGACGCCGTGGAGGATGGTCGAGTAATCGAGCCGATGCAGCGCCGCGGTGAGGCCGGCGAGCATGGCGGCGGTCAGCGGGTCGGAGAGGAAGAACGGCGAGGCATCGACCAGCACTACCCCGATGATCTGGCTGCGCTGCGTCCTGAGGCGCCGCGCCAGGGTATGCGGGCGGTAGCCGAGTTCCTGCGCGACGCGGCGGACGCGCGCCGACAGGTCCGGGCCGACGGCGCCGGCACGGTTGTTGAGCACGTTCGAGACGGTCATCGGCGTGGTGCCGGCCAGCCGCGCCACGTCCTTGAGCGTTATCGCCTTCTTGCTGGGGGGCAAGTTTCCTCCAGGGGCATCAGGTCGTTTGACGGTTGGACTGCGCCAGACACGTTGGTTGGGCTCGATCGTTGATCCACCCACCGGCTGTCATCCCAGCGAAAGCCGGGACCCAACGCGCCGCCCGCGCGGGCTGTGAAATGGATCCCAGCCTTCGCTGGGATGACATCGTGGGTGGGGCGATCACAATGGTTCAACTCTAGATTCTTGGCCCACACTATCCCATAGGGGCCGAATGTCTGTCAGCTTACCCAATCCTCGATCTGGCCGGTGATGGCGATGTGCTGGCCCTGGGTGACCCGGGCGCCCCAGGCCTGGGCGGCGAGCAGCCCGCTGACTTCGGAGCGGACCGGCCAGGGGGCGGCGTCGGGGTGCTGGAAATCGTGCAGATAGGCGATGGTCTCGCCGGCCTTGATCGGATCGGCGGGCCTTTTCAGTGCCTCGTAGTGGCCGTCGAACGGGGCGATGACGATGCAGCGCCGGTCGACAGTGGAGATCTTGCGCTGCGTGCCGTCGGCGTGGTGGGCGATCGGCGCGATCTTGCCCTGCAGCTGGCCCCAGTGGATCGCCGCGGCCCGGATGCCGTGGCGGGCGAAGCGCACCCCGTCGGGCTGGGCCGAGCGGCCCCAGCCGAGTTCGGCGCCGATGGTGATCTTGCCGAGCCGTTCGGCTTCGCTGGTCAACAGCCCCGGCGTCTCGTTCTGGTAGACGAGGACGATGGGCGAGCCGAACCAGCGCGCCGTCTCCTCGATGCGGCGGTTCTGTTCGGGGTCGGTGATCGGGTGGAAGCTGGGGCCGAGCGCGAACTGCGCTACCTCGCCGCCGGCATGCATATCGAACACCACATGCACATGCGGCCAGATCACAGTGCGGACAAATGCGGCGATGCGGTGGGTGATGCGCCCGAGGCTCGGGGTACGGCCGGCATCGGCGACGAAAGCGCGGTTGAGGTTCACCCCGTCATCGTTGACGGAATCGCGCGTGCCGGCCCGGAACGCCGCAACGTTGAGCACCGGCACGAGGATGATGCGGCCGCGTACCTGAGACATGTTGATCTCGCCGAGCAGGTGCTTGATCGCCATCGGCCCTTCATACTCGTTGCCGTGGGTGGAGCCGAAGGCGACGAGGCCTTTGCCGGGCTCGGCTTCGGGGCCGACGAAGACGGTGAGCGGGATCAGGTGGTCGCCCCAGATCCCGTCATGCGGCAGCGCCACCCAGTAGTCGCGGCGGCCCGGCGAGGTGAGATCGAGCTCGGCGGCGGGGACGATGCGGCGGTCCATGGCTAACTCTCCTCAGCGAACGCGATGCGCGTCGACGAAAGCGGTATCGACCTCGATGCCGATGCCGACGCTATCGGGGATGGCGATATAGCCCTCGGCATCGAGGGTGAGCGAAGTGGGCGCGATGCCAGCGGTCAGCGGGCTCTGGCTGACGTTGAACTCGACGAAACGAGCGCGGGGCAGGGTGGCGATCAGCTGCAGGCTGTAGCCGGTGAGGAGGTGGGTGAGCCAGGAATGCGGCACCAGGTCGATGCCGGCGCGGGTGGCCAGCTGCGCCACCTGCCTTGCCACCGTCAGGCCGCCGCAGCGGGTCAGGTCGGGTTGGATCACATCGACGCAGCCGCTCTCGATGAAGCGGGCGAACTCCCAGGTGGTCGAGACCTGCTCGCCGGCAGCGACCGGCACCGGGCTCGCGGCACGCACCGCGGCATACTCGTCGAAATTCTCGGGGTGGATGAAATCTTCGACCCAGCGCACGTTGTAATCGCCGAGCCACTGGCAGAGCGCCTGGTTGTCGGCGCGGCTGCGCGGCTGCATGCGGTTGGGCGTCACCGTCGGGTACCAGCCGGGGTCGACCATCAGGTGCCGGTCGGGGCCGAGCGCCTGGCGGGCGGCGGCGACCAGTTCGCGGTCGCGGCCGGGATCCTGCCCGAACACCCCCCAGCCGAACTTCACCGCCCGATAGCCCTTGTCGATATAGCCGTTCGCCGCTTCGATCATCCCCTCGGGGGTGGAGCGGAACAGCGTCGAGGCATAGGCCATCACCTTGTCGCGCCGGCGCCCACCGAGCAGCTGGCTCAGCGACATGCCCGCGGCCTGGGCACGGATCGACCACAGGCAGTTATCGAGGGCGGAGATGCAGTGCATGGCGATGCCGCGCCGGCCATAATAGGCGCTGCCGACATAGAGCTTGTCCCACAGCCGCTCGACATCGAGCGGGTTCTCGCCGACGAGGAGGCTCCCGAGCGTCTGGAAACCGACGGTCGCCATGCCTTCGCCGGCAATGATGCTGACGGCAGCGGGGGCCAGGGTTTCCACATCCGACCAGCCGGTCAGGCCCTCGTCGGTGGTGACGCGGATCAGCAGCTGCCAATCGCCATTATCGGTGGCCTCGGCGCCGCCGGCGCCGGAGCCGTAGGCAGCGCTGCCACGCAGCAGGATCGGTTCGACCTCAGTGATCTTCATTGTCTGTCTCGCTTCCGCTGGGGCTCAGGCGGTGAAGCCGCCGTGCCACCAATGCTCGAATGGGTTGGAGTAAAGGATCGAGTCGATGGTCGTCTGGCTGATCCGCGGCAGCCTGGTGCCTTCGAGCTGGTCGTTGATCGAATTTAGCCCGTCGATCGACTCCCGCACTTCGGCGAATGGAAAGTCGGTGCCCCAGAAGATCTTGTTGCGGTCGTTGACCCGGTATTCCTGTGCGGTGACCAGGATGTTCCAGAACTGCCACGGCCGGTAGAACAGCGCCGAGACCTCGGCATAGACGTTGGGGCGCTTGCGGATGATGACGATGCACTCCTCGGCCCAGGGGTGGGCCATGTGCGCCATGATCATCTTGAGATCGGGATAGCGTGCCGCGATGGTGTCGACGTCGAGCGGCCGGCCATATTCGATCGGCGCGTTCTCGGCGAAGGTGGTGCCCATGTGCATGGTGAGCGGAATGTTGCGCTTTACGCAGAACTCGTAGACCGGCACGAGGCGCGGATCGAGCAGCGACACGCCATTGTAGATCGGCCCGAACTTCACGCCCTTCAGCCCCAGGTCGTCGACGGCATGCACCAAGAGGTCCATGTAGTCGGGACGGCGCGGGTCCATGGCGGCAAAGCCGACGAACTTGTCGGGATATTTCTTCACCGCCGCGGCCGTCACCTCGTCATCGCCATCGATGCCGGCGCTGTCGCCGTAGCGGAGCGAGAAGATGATGGCTTTGTCGACCTCCGACATCGCCCGGTAGACGGTGTCGGCATCGGCCAGCTGGCTCACCGAGCCGGGCCGCGAGGTGGCGGTGCCGGTGGTGAGCAGCGGGCGGACATGCTCGGGGTTCCAGATGTTGACGTGGCAATCGACGATCATGGCAGCCTCACAGCACCCCGAACTCGGCATAGACTTCGGCGAGGCTGCGGCCAGCCAGCAATGCGGCTTTGGTCTTGTTCTCGCCTTTCAGCCGCTCGGTGGCCGCGGCGACCACCTGGGCCTCGATGGCCCGAGGCACCACGACGACTCCATCGCCATCGCCGAAGATGATGTCGCCCGGGGTGATGCTGACGCCGCCGCATTGCACCGTGACATCGGTATCGATGACCCGGGCCCGGCCCTTGCTGTCGAGCGGCCCGATGCCGCCATGGAACACCGGAAAGCCAAGCCCGCGGATCTCGGCGATGTCGCGCACCAGCCCATCCATCAGCGCGCCGGCGGCGCCGCGCACCTTCGAGGCGGTGCTGAGCAGACCGCCCCAGGGGGCGATGCGGCCCGAGGTGCCGCAGGCGCAGACCACCACGTCGTCGACGGCGAGGCTGTCGATCAGCTTGATCTCGCCGGCATGCGGGTTCTCGTCCGGTCCGGGCTGCTGGTAGATATCGGCATAGATCATGGTGCGGGCGCGCCCGACCAGCTTGAGCGTTTCGTCGAGCGGCCGGATGCGCGAGGGCAGCGCCTGGTTGCGGTGGCCGAGTTCGTCGAGCACGTCGGAGATCAGCGCGGAGAAGAAGCTCTCGCGCATCAGTTGCACGACCGGGTCGGCGGATTGGCGGTCAGTGGTCATTCTGGTCAGTTCCGTTGGTAGGGAGGGTGTTACGCGGTTGGCGGCCGGGTCAGACCCAGCCGGCATCGACGATGAAGTTCTGGCCGGCGCAGGAGCGGCTCTCGTCGGCGGCGAGGAACAGCACCATGTTGGCGATGTCGGCGGGCTGGATGCGCCGATGGCTGAGCGACTGCCGGGTCGAAATCTGCTTTTCGGCGACCTCGTCGATGTAGGTGGCGAGCTGCCGCTCGGTCATCACCCAGCCGGGGATGACGCAGTTGACGCGGATGTTCTCGGGGCCGAGCTCGCGCGCCATCGAGCGGGTCATGCCCGAGATTGCCGCCTTGGCGGTGGCATAGGCGATGGTGTTGGGGGCGCCGAACAGCCAGACGGTCGAGCCGATATTGATGATCGCGCCGCCGCCGGCCTCGGCCATACCAGGGCGCACCGCCTGGGCGGCGAAGAAATGATGCCGGAGGTTGCGCGCCATGCGCTCGTCCCAATAGTCGGGTTCGACCTCGGCGATAGTGTGCGGATCATCGCTGGCGGCGCTGTTGACCAGCGTGTCGACCGGGCCGAAATGCGCGATCACCACGCCGATGGCCACCCGGAGCGCCGGGATGTCGCGGATATCGCAGTGCTGGTAATAGGGCCGGGCAAGTCCCTCGGCCTCGAGCGCGGCCACCAGGGCCTCGGCTCTGCTGTCATCGATATCGACAAACGCCGTCTGGGCGCCCTGGCGGGCGAACTGCGTCACGATCTCGGCGCCGATGCCGCTGGCGCCGCCGCTGACGAACACCACCTGGCCCCTGAGGCTGGGGTAGATTGCCCCGGTCATTGCCGGACCTCCCGATTGTTGCTTGTTCACGATTTCACCGAGCCGGCCGTCAGGCCCATGAGGAAGTAGCGCTGGAAGATGGCGAAGACGACGAGCGTCGGCACCATGCTGATCACCGTCTGGGCGGTCATCGCCCCGAGGTTCTGGGTGTGCTGCAGGCTCTGGGTGGCGATGCCGACGATCAGCGTGCGCTTGTCCTCGCTCTGGGCGATCAGCAACGGCCAGAGGAAGCTGTTCCAGGTGTTGACGAAGGTGAACACCGCCAGGACGATCGCCGGCTGACGAGCCAGCGGTACGATGATCTTCAAAAGGATCTGCAGCGGATTGGCGCCGTCGATCTTGGCCGCCTCGAGCAACGCATCGGGGATTTCGGCGATGAACTGCCGCATCAGGTAGACCCCGACCGGCGCGGAGAGCAGCGGGATGATCAGGCCGGCATAGGTGTTGACCAGCCCCAGCCGCGCCACCAGCACATAGTTGGGCAGGAGCGTCACGGCGAAGGGCACCATGACGGTGGCGAGCATGGCCGAGAGCAGCAGGCTGCTGCCCTTGAACTTCAGCTTGGCGAAGGCATAGCCGGCGAGGAGGTCGACGATGACGGTCAGCACGGTCACCGCTGAGGTAACGATGATCGAGTTGAGCAGCCACTGGATCGAGACCTTGTCGGCGAACACCCCGAGATAGTTGGCGAGGGTGAATTGCGCCGTGCTGCTGGCCAGCGAGTCAAAGCTGGTGATCGGCTTGAACGAGGCGACGATCACGAACAGCACCGGACCGATCGAGGCGAGGACGACGAGGCTCAGCAGCATGTGGGTGCGGAGCGCTGCCCAGAATTGCGGAGCGGTGAGGCGAGGGCGGGGCGCTGCGGGCTGTGCCATCACTTCGCCTCGCGCGTACGGGTGAAGAGGACGATGGCGCCGGCAAGCAGGATCGAGAACAGCATAACCGCGACGCTGATGGTTGCGGCGTAGCCGACCGAACCGCCACCGAACACCGATTTGTAGATGTACCACATCACCGTGTAGGTCGAGGTGCCGGGCCCGCCCTGGGTGAGGACGAAGATGATGTCGAACACCTGGATGGCGCTGATCGAGGTGAGGATCAGCACCAGTTGCAGCACCGGCTTCAACAGCGGCAGGGTGATGTGCCAGAAGGCGGCGCGCGGGCTGATGCCATCGACCTTGCCCGCCTCGTAGAGCTCCTGCGGGATGCCGTTGAGGCCGGCCAGAAAGATCAGGCTGTAAAAGCCGACCGAGGCCCAGGCGCTGATCAACGCCACGCTGACGATGGCGACCGAGCCCGACTGCAGGTAGCTGAGCTCGAGCCCGAGCGTGTGCTTGAAAAAGCCGTAGATCGGCCCGGCATCGCGATCGAGCATGATCTTCCACACCAGCCCGGTGGCCGACACCGAGAGCAGCGAGGGCACGTAGATCAGCGAGCGATAGAGCCCGCGAAACTTCACCTGGCGGGCAAGCAGGATTCCCACCCCCAAAGCCAGCGCCACGGTGACCGGGATGTTGATGGCCATGAACAGCAGCGTGTTGCCGATGGTCGAGCGCAGCAGCCCATCGCCGAGCAGCGCGCCGAAATTCCCCAACCCGACGAACCGGAATTTGCCGATCAGGCCGCCCTGAAACAGCATCAGGTAGAAGGTGTAGAGGAACGGCACCACGACGAAGGCGCAGAACAAGCCGAATTTGGGGGTGAGGAAGGCGAGAGCGGAGATGAACTCCGCCCTCGCCTGTGCCTTGATCGCCTGCATCAGGTGTTAGAGCCTTTCACGATTGGGCTGCGTCGGCGTTGGGGAGGGCTGGACCTTGACCCACCCACCGGCTGTCATCCCAGCGAAAGCTGGGACCCAAGCATCGGCAGGCGCGGGTGGTGAACGGACGAGGGCAAAGCCCTCGCCGAGGGATCCCAGCTTTCGCTGGGATGACATCGAGCTTGGTTCAGCCATCCCGAAACGTTCTACAATCCAGCGTTGGCGGCGAGCGTCGCAGTCTGCTGCCTCGCGTCGGCGATCACCTGGTCGAGCGATTTCTGGCCGCTCAGGTAGTTGTTGATCTCGCCCACCAGGTACTCGTAGCCGTTATAGGGCAGGGCGGCCGGGAACAGCATCGATTTGGTCTGGGGCAGGGCGGCAGCGAGGAAATCGTAGGCTCGCTTCTCGCTCACCTTGCCGTACATGGCGGCCGCATCGGCATTGGTGCTGACCGGGAACAGCAGCGATTGCGCGATGTAATCGTCATAGGGCGCGCCAGTGGTGACGTATTTGATGAAATCGAGCGCCGCCGCCTTGTTGGGGCTGGCCTCGGCGATCACCAGATAGCCCGCCGCGCCGGACACGAAGGCGCCGGCCGGACCCGCCGGCGGCTCCACCACCTGCAGCCGCGCTTCGGGGAAGTTGACGAACTGCTGGACGTTGGCTTCCACCCATTGCAGCCCGGCCTTGCCCGAGGGCAGCAGCTCGGCCCATTGGTTGGCATCGGCATAGAGCGTCAGCGGCGTCGCGGCGCCAGAATCCTGCAGCGCCTTCAGGTGTTCGAGCGCGGCACGGCCCTCGGGCGTATCGAAGCCGATATCCTTCATGTCGGCGCTGAACGGGGTGACCCCGTAGGAGAACAGCACGTTCCAGATGTAGTTGATCACCACCTCATAGGAACCCGGCCAGGCCATGCCGTAGACCGCGACCTTGGTCTTGTCGAAGGCCGGATCACCGAGCGGCCTACCGGCTTCGTCGAAGGTGAGCTTCTTGGCGAACTCAAGCAACTCGTCATAGGTGGTGGGCAGCGCCGGCTTGCCGGCCTTTTCCCAGACGGCTTCGTTCAGGGCGAGGACGAAGCGGCTCGAAATATAGGGGTAGCCGAACAGCTTGCCGTCCTGGGTGGCCGAGGCGATCATCGCCTGGTTGATGGCGCTGGTATCGAGCGCCGGGTCGATCGCCTTCAAATCGGCGAGCAGCCCATTGGTGCCGAACTGGTTGAGGGTGTTGGTCACCTGGTAGGAGACGTCGGGGGCAGTGCCGGAAACGAAGGCGGCGGTGTATTTGGCGAGGAACTCGGCCCACGGCACCAGCAGATGCTCGACGGTATTGCCGCTCGCCTCCTTGAAGCCGGCGACGGTACCCGCCCAATAGGCGTTTTCGCTGTCGGCCGCCATGTTCGGCATCTTCCAGAACTGCAGCGAGGCGCCGCCCTGGGCGAAAGCCTGGCCAGTGGCCGCGGCCAGCGCGGTGCCGGCCATCAGCGCGGCGGACATTGTCAACAGACGGCGCCGGGTGACCGGCGCGACGACACTATGGTTTGGCAACGACATCTGTTTCCTTCCAGATTTATCGATAAAGCAAAGCTGCATGACAAAATCGGGGTCTGTCAATCAGGATTCTGCAAAGCCTAGCGCAACGTCACGACGTTCCGTAGCTATTGACAAGGCGGAGCAGCAGGCGGAAGGTATATCGATAAATTAAAAGGTGCGGGCTTGGCTGGCGCTTCCGATCGCGAGCGAGGTGTCTGGCGGGGCGATCCCGCCCTCGTCTACCGCGCCGGCGAACTCATGGTGGTGGTGTTGCCACAGCGTGGCGGCAAGCTCGCCTCGATCGTCTATCGGGGCCGGCAATGGCTCACCCAGCCGCAGCGTCCGCTGCTGCCGCTGTCCGAGCTGCCGCCGCTGCTGGTCGATGGCGACATGTTCGGTTGGGACGAGTGCGCACCCACGATCGACGATTGCGAGGTGATGGGCCGCAAGCTGCCGCTGCACGGCGATGCCTGGGATCAACCGTGGAGTGAAGCCGGGGAGGGCTGGCTCGAAGTCCGCGGTCGCCAGCTCGCCTACACGCTGCGCCGCCGGCTCAGCATCAGGGCCGACGGGTTTCGCCTCGACTACAGCGTCAGCGCCGGAGAGCCGATGCCGTTCCTCTGGGCGGCACACCCGCAATTCACTGCCGCTCCCGGCACCAGGGTGGTGCTCGGCCATGGCGCCGAGCCGCTGGTCGACCGGTTCGACCGCGGCTATTGGCGGGGCCGCCAGGCGGGCCACCCGGTCCGGCTCGACGACCTGCCGCCGGGCAAGAGCGCCAAGCTGTTCGTCACCCCCGAACAGCCTGCAGATCGCGCCCAACTGATCCAGCCGGATGGCGCTACGCTCAGTTTCCGTTGGGATGCGGCTGTGGCGCCGTATCTCGGCGTCTGGATGGATCGGGCCGGCATCGGCCCGGTGGATGCCATCGCCATCGAGCCGATGACCGGCTACGCGGATTCCTGCGCCAGTGCCGCCGAGGCCAACCGCATCCTCCGGCTGGCGCCGGGGCAGGCGGTCGACTGGTGGCTCGAGGTGAGCTTCGGGCAGTCCTGAGCTTGTCGGGCCCGGAGAGACGCCTTCACCTCGACGCCTCCCACGCTGCTCCGTTCCGGCATAGGCTCGGGGTATGAACTTCGAGATTCGACCGATGAAGCGCGCCGACCTCGACGCGGCGCTCGGCTGGGCGCGTGACGAGGGCTGGAACCCGGGCCTCGACGATGCCGCCGCGTTCTATGCGCAGGACCCGACCGGTTTCCTGATGGGCTGGTTTGGCACGGTGCGCATTGGTTGCATCTCGGTGGTCAAGTATGGCGCCGACTTCGCCTTTCTCGGGCTCTACATCGTCCATCCGGCGCATCGCGGCAAAGGCTATGGCAAGCGGCTCTGGGATGCCGGCCTCGCCAGCGCCCCGGGCCGCACGATCGGCCTCGATGGGGTGCCGGCGCAGCAGGAGAATTATCGCAAGTCGAGCTTCGGTTTCGCGCACCGCAGCGCCCGCTGGGGTGGGGTGCTCAGCGGCCTCGTGGCGCGCCGCAGCTATGTGCGGCCGCTGAGCGCAGCAGACCTGACGGCGGTCTCGGCGTTCGACCGGCTGCGCTTTCCTGGGCCACGCGAGGCGTTCCTCGCTGCCTGGCTGGCGCCATCGGCCAGCCGGCAGGCGGAAGGCTATTTCGAGGAAGGCCGGCTGCGCGGCTACGGCGCCATTCGCCGCTGCGTCACCGGCTGGAAGATCGGCCCGCTATTTGCTGAAACCCCTGTCATCGCCGAGAACCTCCTCGCAACGCTCGTCACCACCGCAGGCACCGACCCGGTGTTCATCGACGTTCCCGAGCCCAACCGCGCCGCCATTGAACTGGTGCAGCGCCTCGGTTTCTCCCCGGCCTTCGAGACGGCCCGCATGTATCTCGGCTCCGCCCCGACACTGCCGCTCGAGCAGATCTTCGGCATCACCACGCTGGAACTTGGCTGACGGAGGCGGCGGCGGCGACTGGGCGTCCGCCTTGGGACGCTGCTCGGTCGAGGGGCTATGGCGAGCCCGTTGCCAGTGAATAGCTCGTGCTGCGCCCGCCGGCACCATCCTTTTGCAGGATGCCGCGCTTGATCAGATCATCGATGTCGCGAAGCGCGGTGTCGTGCGAGGTTTTGACGTGCAGCGCCGCCTTTCTGGTGGTGAGCTTGCCATCATACCCATCAAGCAGACGGTTGATGAGCAGGCGCTGCCGGTCATTCAAGTCATGCGTCTTGATGCGCTCCCAGACCGCGTGCTTGTAGAGGACGCTGGCGAGCGTTGCTTCCGCTCCAGCAATGGCGCGTGCCAGGCAGTGAAAAAACCACAACAGCCACTCGGTACAATCGAGGTCACCCTTCTGGGTCTTTTCGAGGATGGCGTAGTAGTCGTTGCGCTCGGCCCGGATCTGCGCCGACATGCTGTAAAATCGGCGCGGACTGGCTTCAGAGCGCGCCAGGGACATGTCGGCGATTGCCCGCGCTATGCGGCCATTGCCATCCTCGAACGGGTGGATGGTCACGAACCATAGATGCGCGATCGCTGCTTTCACCACGGTGTCGATATCGGGCGGGGCGTTGTACCACGCGAGGAAGGCTGCCATTTCTGCGGGCACCCGGTTAGCGGCGGGCGCCTCAAAGTGAATTTTCTGCCGGCCGTAAGGACCCGAGACCACCTGCATGGGGCCGGTCGTTTCGTCGCGCCAGGCTCCGACCCGAATTTTGCTCATGCCGCTCCGCCCGGTGGGGAACAGAGCACTGTGCCACGCAAACAGACGATCGTCGCTCAGGGGGGATGCGAAATTCTGCGTGGCGTCGAGCATCATCTCGACGACGCCCTCGACTTCACGATCCGGTTCGGCGAGCGCTCCGATATCCATGCCCAGCCGGCGCGCCACAGATGAACGGACCTGATCCTTGCTGAGGATCTCGCCTTCGATCTCACTCGATTTCAGCACGTCTTCAGTGAGGGTCGACAGCACGGCCTCTTGCTCAAGAGGAAAGCCGAGCGTCTGCATTTTTCCGGAGAGTTTGCCTTGTGCATGGCGCACCTCTCCCACGAGACCGGCGATCGCTCGCTCGTCCCACCGGAGTTTCGGCCAATCGGTCAGCTGATAGATGTATTGCATTATTCTACCCACCTTCTGCGTAGAATATGAGCGCCAACCGACGCAGAGGCAAGGCTATTCGACGCAGATTGTGCGTAGAATAGCCCCCTCTATTCGACGCAGCGTGTCGCGTCACCTAGCTGCCGGCGATAAAGCGGAACCGTGTGCCATCTTTGCCGTCCGGCCGCGGGCCGGGGCTGTCGGCGCGGACCTGGCCTTCGGAGTCGATGCGCAGGAACCGGTGGGTGGCGAGCGCCATCAGCGTCACTTCGCCGGTCGGGGTTTCCATCCACTGAAAATGCGTGGCCTCGCCTCCGATGCCGCCGGCGGAGGCGACGCCGCCGGCCGTGACCGACAGCAGGCCCGCGTCGTGGCGCAAGGCGACACGGCCGAGGCCGACCGGCTCGACGGTGAGCGCTTCGGGTGCGCCGCCGACCAGGGTGCCGAGCTTTACGCCGAGGCCGATGGCGGGGTGGGCGGCCAATACCAGCGCTCCGCGCTCTCCGGCGGGGATTGGCTGCATCAGGCCGCGCGGGTGCGGCTCGTCGACGATGAGGCTATCGAAATCGGCGTGGCCGCCGTTTTGCCCAGCTTCATTGTAGGCGAACAGCGCGTAGCGGATGCCCTGGAAGGTCTTGAGCTGGAATACCATGATCACCGGTTCGCCGATGGCGGTGAAGTGCTGGCCATCGGTCGAATAGCTGAGCTGCGCCACCTCGGTGAGGAAGTTGCATTCGGCCCGCAGCCAGACCTTTGAAGCCGCGACCGGCTCGGTGATGGTCTCGCCGGTCTGGTAGTCGAAGGTGCGGATCTCGTAGCCGGCCGCGGTGCGGGCGAGGCCGACCCAGCGCCAGGGCATGCCGAGCAGCGCGAGGCCGGCGACATCGCCGGCGGCGAGCCCGGCGCCATCGAGTGCGGCAGTGGCGGTGGAAAGCGGGCCGACGGCGCGCTGGGTGAGCGAATTCTTCGCCCACCAGAAATCCGGCGCGGCGAGGGTGCGGAGCCTGAGGTGGCCGGGGCGTTCGGTCAACGACCATTTGGCATCGACTGGCACATGGTTCCATTGCCAGAGCGGGTTCAGCTCCTCACCGTCGAAATCGTCGCTGCGGGCGGGCCAGGGCAGGGCGATGGGAGAGGGCGTTGCGCTTTTCGGCTTGGTCCAGGTGCGCGGCGTGCGGCCGAGATTGCCGCTCAGCCCGAAATAGGGCCAGCCATCCTGCCAGGTGATCGGCGAGAGGCAGGTGAGCCGGCCGAGCGAGTTGTAATCCATCATCGACCAGCCCCACCACTCGCCGCTGGGGGTATCGACGATGCCGCCCTGGTGCAGGTTGAGCCGGCCGTTATTGGCGGGGTTGGGCGACACCAGCTCGAAGGGCGGCTCGAGCGTGAACGGGATGCCGGCGCCTTTGATGCGATACCCTTCGACGAGGCCGAAATCCTCGTCGATCGAGATCGCCGGGTTGATCTCCCAGGGACCATCGATGTGGTCGGCGCGGGCGCAGGGCATGCGCATCGGCCCGGCGAACCAGGCGCTGGTGATCAGGTACTTGCCGTCGACCTTGTAGAAATGGGCGCCTTCGCCCATCAGGCTGTCGGGCGGGGTGAGGTCGCGCTCGGTGCCGGCCAGCACGTGATGGAGGCTCGGGTCGAGCTCGGCGATCCGCAAGTTGCGGTAGCCCCACACCACGTAGGCGCGCCCGTCATCGTCGATGAACACCGTGAGGTCGTGGTAATTGTAGCTGGCTTCACTGCGGGTCCACGGGCCGGCTGGATCGGTGGCGGTGAAGATCTGGGTCTTCTGGCCGTTGACGTTGGAAAAGATGTAGAAAACGCCGTCGCGATAGCGGATGCAGGGCGCCCAGATGCCTTGCCCGTAGATTTCGCCACCCCCCTCGAGGCGGAAGGCCGGCGCGAGGTCGAGCCGGTCAAAGGCGTAGCAGAGCAGGGTCCAGTTCACGAGGTCGGTGGAGCGCAGCACTGGCAGGCCGGGCATCGCGTGCATGGTGGTGCCGGTCATGTAGTAGGCGTCGCCCACCCGGATGATGTCGGGATCGGAAAACTCTTCATAGAACAGCGGGTTGGTGAAGGTCCCGTCGCCGTTGTCGGCGGTCCAGGTGGGCGGTGCTATGCGCATGAAAGGTCCGTTCGGCAGGGCGTGAAACGTCGTGCCGCCTCGCTCCAGGCGGCTGAACCTACCTTAGATGCTGATATGGATCATGAGGAAGGCAAAAATCGACGATTATCGCGTATGCAATGGCCAAGATTGTACGCAATCTGTGGTCGTGGACCAGAAAAGCTGTTAGCCTGGCACGGTTGGGAGGGATAGGTACCGTGACAGGGGATGGTCTGGTCCAGGCTTCGGTGCCGCTGGGGCTCTATACGAGCTGCAGCGTTACGGCGCCGTGCGGTCTCCGTTCCGTCGATGGCATTATCGGCCTCATCGATATGCCCGAGGCTTTTTTCGATCCGGCACGGGTCAAGGCGGGGCTGTTGTGGTTCGCCGGCGGCTTCGTCGAATACCGCTTCCCGTATCGAGCCGGGCAGATCGCAGTGGTCGAGGCGGTAGAGTTTTCGATGGAGCTGAGCTCCGACGCGCCGGGCACTTCCCCTGACTGGCCGAGCCAGATCTCGATCGCCGTCAATGCGGTGACGATCGGCGCTTTGACCCTGGTGACGCCTGGAAACCGGGGGATTCAGCCGCGAGATGGGGCGGCGCGCTACGGCTCGGAGCAGGGCGACCTCAGCAATTGGCGGGTGACCGCCGACGGCACTTTCGTCGATGGCGAACGCGTCTCCGGGGTCACGGTTGCCGATCTCGGGCTCGAGGCCAGTCCCTCGATCCGGCTGCGGATCGGGGTCTCGGCCGACGCCCGCTTTCCCGGCGGGCTCAACATCTTCGGGCGGGGCTTTGGACAGCACGATCAGGAGATCGTCATGCGGCTCGAGGGGCGGCGCTACTAAACCCGGAGCTGCGGGATCATTCGACTTGTGATCCCGATATCAAGATATTCATCGATTCGGATGACGCGTGACCCGTGAGGGGTATGGCGTCGCCGACAAGCCGGCACGAGGGCTGGCGATGTGATGTCTGTTGTTGGGCATACGTCTGTAATTACGATGAAATTTTGCCAAACGGCATGTGTGCTTCGTGGCTTGGCAAGGGGTTAGAGGCACGTACCTCATCACCTGACCGTATATATTATGATATCGGATGTACATCTAAACTCAAGTTGACAACCGGAGCTTCGCGGCTAGGATGGCGCCCGAAAGCGGAGGAGCGCTTTCGGCAAGGGAGTGCGACAGGCGCTCCCGCCATGGGGAGGAGAAATCATGGATAGACGCAGCTTTTTGCTGGGCACCGCGGTTGGTGCCCTTACCGTTGCCGCCAATGGCCTGGCCTTTGCACAGGATGCCGGCGGCACCGCACCGGACCTGACGCAGTTCCCGCGCAACGAGACGGTGATCGTTCACAATCCCGAAGGGATCATCCGCAATCCGGCCTGGTTCAACCTCTGGGCCGTCGGCGCCGGCAACGGCACCAGCAACGGGTTGCATAACCTCACGACGGATACGCTGTGGTTCATCGATCCCGATGCGGGCATCGAAGGGGCCAGCGAGAACGCCGTCTACAACTCACTCGCCGACGACGTCTGGCAGTACAATGCCGACTTCACCGAGATGAGCGTCAAGCTCAAGCAGGGCATCTTCTGGAGCGACGGGGTCGAGTTCACCGCCGATGACGTGGTGTTCACCGTCGAAAAGCAGAAGGCCACCCCCGGCACGCCCTATAACGGCGCCTTCAGCGCCCAGGTGGCGGAAGTCACCGCGCCGGACAAATACAGCGTCCACTTCAAGCTCAATGCGCCGAACTCGCGCTTCCATGCGCTGTTCTCGGTGCGCTGGACGGCGGCGTGGATCATGCCCAAGCATGTCTACGAAAAGGTCGAGGACATCCTCACCTATGACGCCAACCCGCCGGTCAGCATCGGGCCCTATACGCTCCACTCGTTCGATCCGAACGGCACCTGGTACATCTGGCAAAAGCGTGAGGACTGGCAGCGCACGGCGCTGGGCATGATCGCCGAGCCCAAACCGAAATACGTCATCTACCGCAACAACATCACCACAGATAACCGGCTGATCGAGATCCGCAACGGCAACCTCGACATGGTGCATGACCTGACGCCGGAAGGCACCTTCGCGGTGGTCAAGGACGATCCGCAGGTCCAGGGCTGGTTCCCGGGCTTCCCCTATGCCCACCCCGATCCGACCCTGCCGATGATTATCTTCAACCACCAGAACGAGAAGTTCCAGGACAAGCGCGTGCGCTGGGCCCTGGCGCTGATGCTCGATGCGCGCGCCATGTCGATGGCGTCGTATCGCGGCGCGGCGACGCTCTCGGCCATATCGGTGCCGCCGACCGGCACGCATCCGCGCGACTATCACGGGCCGCTGCAGGACTACCTGATCAACTACGAGCTCGATACCGGCACGCAGAAGATCAAGCCGTACGACCCCAATATCGGCCTGCAGATCGCCGATATGGTGCGGCCGCAGTTCGGCGACGCGGTGCCGACCGACGAAGCGGCAGTGCGCAACGCCTTCGGCTATGGCTGGTGGAAGCAGGATGTGGCGGCGGCCGGCGAACTGCTGACCGCGGCCGGCTTCACCAAGAACGGCAACCAGTGGATGATGCCGAATGGCGAGCCCTTCGCCTTCGAGCTGATGGTGCCGCAGGAAGGCGTGATCAACCGGCTCGGGGTGATGATCGCCCAGATGTGGACCCAGGCGGGCGTGCAGGCGACCGCACAGGTCGACAGCGATCCGTGGGGCCGGCAGCGCGTCGGCAACTACGAAACCAACATCGCCTGGGCGGTGGAAACCTGGGGCGGTCACCCCGACCTCAGCTTCTTCCTCGACAGCTACCACTCGGCCTATGTGGCGAAACCCGGCGAGTCCCAGCCGGATCGCAACTGGATGCGCTGGAGCGATCCGCGGCTCGACACCATCATCGAGAATATCCGCAAGATCGATTTCAACGATCCCAAGGGCATCGAGTACGGGCATGAGTTCGTGAAGCTGCATCTCGAGGAGATGCCGAACATTCCGATCATGGCCTACAACGTGTTCTCCATCCAGTCGAACCGCTTCTGGACCGGCTGGCCGAACGCCGAAAAGCCCTATGCCAACCCGGTGACCAACTGGTCGAACGGCCGCTACATCTTCACCCAGATCACCCCGGTGGCGGGCTGACGTTCTCCCGGCGGCGCGGCCTCGGCCGCGCCGCAAGCGAAGGGGGGCGTGGGACGGCCACGCTCCCCTCCGTCTTCCGGTGGCGCTTTGTGGCAGGAAAGCTGAGCTCTGCATCGCAGACGGTGAAGCATGGCGCCCCAGCACCCACCGGCGTCATTCCCGCGAAGGCGGGAACCTAGTGGGATGCTTCGGCACGTCGCTGAGGCTGAGAGATCCCACTGGGTCCCCGCCTTCGCGGGGATGACGCCGGTGGGAAGACGAGGCTGGCGCGGGCGGTGGGCGGACGAGGCCAAGCCCTCGCCGCGGGGTCCCAGCTTTCGCTGGGATGATATCGGGGGTGGGGCGATCGCAGTGATTGAACTCACTCGTGAAACGAGCCGGAGAGTGCCGCCGCGGGAGCACCGCCAACTAGCCACCTCAGGTGCGTAGGAGAGTTTATGCAAGGCTATCTGTGGTTCGCCGCCAAGCGGTTCGTGCAGCTATTGGCGGTGATATTTTTCGGCGTTTCGGCGATGTTCGTCGTCACCTACCTGTCGCCGATCGATCCGGTGGAACAGGTGCTGGGGCGGCTGTCGGCGCGCTCGAACCTGTCGCCCGAGGCGATTGCCGCCACCCGCCTGGCGCTGACCGAAATGTTCGGCACCAACCAGCCGGTGCTCACCCAGTACTTCAACTTCTGGACCCGCCTGCTGCGCGGTGATCTCGGCGCCTCGCTGATGGCCTTCCCGACCCCGGCGATGGAACTGGTGCTGCGGGCGCTGCCCTGGACGCTGGGGCTGCTGCTGACCTCCACCGCCATTACCTTTGTCGTCGGGAACCTGCTTGGTGGGCTCGCCGGCTATTTCCAGAACAGCCGCTGGCTCAAGGCCTTCGGCATCGTTTCGATGGGGCTGCAGCCGATCCCCTATTACATCGTCGCCTTCATCATCCTCATCGTCTTCGGCTTCCTGTGGCCGGTGCTGCCGATCTCGGGCGGTTTCGCCATGGATGTGCGGCCGGGCTGGACAGTGCCATTCATCCTCTCGGTTCTGCAGCACTCGCTGCTGCCGGCTTTGTCGCTGGTGCTGGTGGGGCTGGGCGGCTGGTTCATCGGCATGCGGGCGCTGGTGTCCAACATCGTCACCGAGGACTACGTCACCTATGCCGAGCTGGCCGGCGTCCGGCGCGACACCATCGTCAACGGCTACGTGATCCGCAACGCGCTGGTGCCGCAGGTGACGGCGCTGGCCATGGTGATCGGCGGGGTGTTTTCCGGCACCGTGATCACCGAGCAGGTGTTCAACTATCCGGGGATGGGCTCGCTCCTCGTCGATGCAGTGAATGCCGGCGACTATTCGACCGTGCTCGCCGTCTGCACCATTTCGATCGCCGCCGTCGCCCTTGCCATCTTCATCGTGGACCTGCTGCACCCGCTGCTCGATCCGCGCGTCAAGGCGGAGTAAGCGCCAGATGTTCGCCGTTTTCCGCGACCTCGTTCGCTACAATCTCGAATTCACCATCGGGCTGATCCTCGTCGGCATCGTCACGATCTTTGCGGCGCTGAGCTTTGTCTCGCCGGTCGACCCCTCGCAGATCTACCTCGCCATCCCCGACCAGCCGCCCTCGGCGCAATACTGGTTCGGCACCAATTCGCGCGGCCAGGATATGTTCTGGCAGCTCTCGGCCGCGTTCAAGAACAGCCTGATCTTCGGCATCACCGTGGCGGTCTTGAGCCGCATCATCTCGATCGCGGTGGGGCTGGCCGCCGGCTATCTCGGCGGCTGGGTCGACCGGGTGCTGATGTTCATCAACGACATCTTCGTCGCCGTGCCGATCTTCCCGATCCTGGTGCTGTTCTATTTCGTGCTGCGTAACCACATGGACAGCTTCACCATGGCGCTGTTCATGGCCTGCTTCGGCTGGCCGTTCGATGCGCGGCTGATCCGCTCGGTGGCGCTGGGGCTGAAGCATCGCGAGTTCACCCGCCACGCCGTGTTCGCCGGCATGAGCACCCGCAAGGTGCTGCTCGAGGAACATCTGCCTTACGTGATGCCGATCGTGTTTTCGACCTTCATGAACAACATGCTGTGGTCGATCGGCATGGAGGTGACGCTCGCCGTGCTCGGCTTCACCAACATCAACAACCCGACCATCGGCACGGTGCTCTACTGGGCCAACTCGCACTCGGCCATGGTGGTGGGCGTCTGGTGGTGGGTGGTGATCCCGGTGATCCTGATCGTCATCACCTTCCTCGGGCTGTTCCTCTTGGCCGTGAGCATGAACGAATATATCGATCCGCGCAGCCGGCTGCGCCGCATGGGAGCCTGACCATGGCCGACAACATTCTCGAGGTCGACGCGCTCAAGGCCTATTACCAGATGAGCTATTTCGGGGTGAACCGCGAGGTGCGCGCCGTCGACGGCATCAGCATGAGCGTCAAGCGCCGCGAGGTTTACGGCATTGCCGGTGAGAGCTCATCGGGCAAGACCAGCTTCATCAAGGTGCTGGCCGCCGCCATCCGGCCGCCGCTGCGGGTCATCGCCGGCAGCGCCACCTATGATTTCGGCGGCACCGAGACCGATGTGACGGTGGCGAGCCCGGCCGAGATCGACGCCATCCGCTGGCGGCATCTCAGCTACATCATGCAGGGCTCGATGAGCACGCTGAACCCGGTGCGCCGCATCGGCAAGATCTTTGAGGATTTTGCCGCCCGGCCGCTGGGCCTTTCCGGCAGCGCCTTCCGTCACCGGGTGATCGAACATCTGGGGCACCTGAAGCTGCCGCCGAGCGTGCTCAACGCCTATCCGCACGAGCTGTCGGGCGGCATGCGGCAGCGCGTCACCATCGGGCTAGCGACGGTGTGCAAGCCCGATTTCATCATTGCCGACGAGCCCACTACGGCGCTCGACGTGGTGGTGCAGAAGGATGTGCTGTCGCTGATCAAGAACCTCCAGACCGAGATGGGTTCGTCGATCGTCTTCGTCACCCACGATATGAGCGTCCACGCCAATATCGCCGACCGCATCGGCATCATCTATGCCGGGCGGCTGGTCGAGGAAGCGCCGACCCGGGCGCTGTTCACTGCGCCCAAGCACCCGTACTCGGCGCACCTCGTCGCCAGCCTGCCGCGCATCGGCGACACCACGCAGCGCCCGGCGCTCGAGGGGCGGCCGCCGAGCCTTGCCGCACCGCCTGAGGGGTGCCGGTTCCATCCGCGCTGCCCGCTCGCCATCGAGAAGTGCAAGACCGAGGCGCCGCCGCTGGTCGCCGTCGGCCCCGACCACCGCAGCGCCTGCTGGCGCGCCGACGATGTCGAGCCGCTGGTCAAGGGGCACGATCGGGTGGGGGTTGCCGCATGAGTTCGCTGCTCGAAGTCGCCAATGTTTCGAAGCGGTTCCAGATGGGCGGCATTCTCGGCCGCCAGGAAGTACGCGCCGTCGACGAAGTCAGTTTCGGCATCGCCGCCGACAAGCCCGAGATCTTCACCATCATCGGCGAGAGCGGCTCGGGCAAGACCACCCTGGCCCGGATGATCCTCGGGCTCGAACGCCCCAGCGAGGGCAATATCCTGTTTCGCGGCGAGCCGGTGCACCACGAGCGCCGGGCCGACCGGCTGAAGTTCATGGCCAATGTGCAGCCGGTGTTCCAGAACCCGTTCGAGGCGTTCAACCCGCTGAAGCGGGTCGATCGCTACCTGCAATCGACGGCGCGGCGCTTCCTTGCCACCCGCGACAAGGCGGCGATCGAGGCGGCGATGGATGGGGCTTTGCAGAAGGTGGGGTTGAGCCTCGCCGAAATCGCTGGCCGTTTCCCGCACGAGTTGTCGGGCGGGCAGTTGCAGCGCGTCGCCATCGCCCGCGCGCTGATCCCCAACCCGCCGTTGCTGATTGCCGACGAGCCGGTGTCGATGGTCGATGCGTCGCTGCGCATGGCGATCGTCAACCTGCTCAAATCGCTGCGCGACGATCTTGGCGTCTCGGTGATCTACATCACCCACGATCTCGCCACCGCCTACTACATCTCGGACCGGCTGATCATCATGCAGAAGGGCAGGGTGGTGGAAATGGGCCCGGCCCGCACCGTGCTCGACCAGCCCGAACACCCCTACTCGCAACTGCTCAAGGCTTCGGTGCTGTCGGCCGACGATGCCGGCGCCGGCAGGCTGGCCCCGGCAGGCGACCTGCTGGCGCTGAGCAATGAGCGGCTAGGCCGGGCGGATGCCAGCCGGCTGGAAGAGCGCGGGGACGGGCGGCGGGTGCGGGTGTACGAGGCGGGGTAAGGCCTAAGCGTTCGAGCGCGTTGCCCCACCCTCATCCGGCCTATCGGCCACCTCCGGGCGAGGGCTGCGCCCTCGTCCCGCGACCATCAAGGGAGAAGGGGCCTCCACCAGCATCCCAGTCGGGCCTTCTCCCTTGATGGGAGAAGGTGCCCGAAGGGCGGATGAGGGTGGAGCCACACGCGCTGCGCGGCCAACCTACTCTACCTGCCCATCATATCGCTCCCGCGCATTCTCGATGTAGCCCTGCCGGTCTTTCGCCCAGCTCGCCAGCACCAGCAGCGGCCCCTGCAGCGAGGTGCCCTGTTCGGTCAGCGCGTATTCGACCCGCGGCGGAATGGTTGGGTAGACTGTGCGCAGCACCAGGCCATCGCGTTCGAGGCCGCGCAGCGTCACCGTCAGCATTTTGTGTGACAGGCCCGGGATGGCGCGCTGCAGTGCATTGAAGCGGATCGGCCCCTGCGACAGCACGCCGACGATCATGATGGTCCACTTGTCGCCGACCCGCTCGAGAATCTGGCCGAGGGCCCGGCAATGCGCCGCGCCATCGGCATCGGAACTCCAGGGCAGCGCAGTGGGGTCTATGTCGCTCGGGCGGGCCATTTCGCCTCCATTACGCTCCTCAAGGTGCGTGACGCTCGAAATCGTGCGTTCTTGCAGGCCGCACCGCGCACCAGCATATCGCTACGCACTATCGGTTCGTACCATGAGGTTCAATTATGAAAATCGGTGTTGGCGGCGCGAGTGGCAAGCTCGGCCAGGCAGTTATTCGCGAACTCCAGGCCCGTGCGCCCGAGCAGACGATCGTCGCGATATCCCGCACCCCTGCTACGGCGCCGGCAGGCGTTGAAGCACGATACGCCGACTATGAGCTGCCGGAAACGCTGAGCACCGCTTATGCCGGGCTCGACCGGCTATTGCTCATTCCCACGACCGATCTGCGGCCGGGCAAGCGCGGCGTACAGAATGCTGCGGCGATCAACGCTGCGGTGGCTGCCGGGGTGAAGCATATCGTCCAGATGTCAGCTGCTGGCACGCGGCTACAGCAGGAGCCGGCCCTCGGCGCCTCGTACTGGACCGCCGAACAGCAACTGATCCGCACGGCGCCGGCCTGGACCATTCTCCGGATGAACTATTATGCGGAATCGCTGGCCGACGAAGCGAAGATGTCGGCGGCCCAGGGCGTGCTGACCGGGATCGGTGAAAACAAGGTTGCGTTCGTCTCCCGCGACGACGTTGCGGCGGCGGCGGCCGGCATCCTCATTGGTGAGGGCCACGAGGGATCGATCTACACTGCCACCGGTCCTCGGACCTATAGCGGCAACGAGCGGGCCGCCATCATCTCAGACATTTCCGGCAGCGGCATCGGCTTTGCCCAGATTGCGGCGCAGACGCTCCGCGATGGCATGACCCATGCCGGCCTGCCCATCGACGTGGTCAACGTCGTGCTGGCCATCCAGGAAGACTTCGTCAACGGCGCCTTCGACATCGTCACCGGTGACGTAGAAAAGCTCGCTGGGCGCCAGCCGAGGGACCTGCCGACGGCGCTTCGGGCGGCATTCGCCTGAGGCGTAGGGGGGCGCCTGAGGCGTCGTGCCCTGCAGCGCCCCCTCTCTTGGAATTTCTAAGGCTTAGCCAAGACGCTAAGCCCAAGAAATTCCATTCTCCCCCGCCAAGGGGGAGAAGAGCGGTGGCTGTCCGACCCGGATAGAAGGGTGACAGTCTGGACCGGATAGATGGGTAACAGTTTTCTTGCCGCCGGGAGGACCGGTGATGGTTTGGCGAGAGACTGTGACGATGGACGAGCGGGTTCGGTTTGTTG
>JAESFN010000148.1_pt1 | contig 111841 bp, 110 predicted proteins | sample 9269411 | NCBI WGS metagenome assembly JAESFN01 (sample SAMN14505399, study PRJNA617100) | algae metagenome | isolation source: Iphinoe sp. HA4291-MV1 and co-occurring heterotrophs from trail next to... | place: USA: Maunawili Falls, Hawaii | collected 2009-07-25
TGACTAATGACTAATGACTAATGACTAATGACTAATGACTAATGACTAATGACTAATGACTAATGACTAATGACTAATGACTAATGACTAATGACTAATGACTAATGACTAATGACTAATGACTATTCAGAATATCTTATATATCGGCAATGGATGAGTTGCGCTTTAGACTTAGCACAAATAGCGGGTGATGCGGATGAAGTTCCTGTAGGCGCTGTGATTATTGATTCATCTGGAAGTTTGATTGCACAAGGAGAAAACAGGAAAGAACGTGACAATGACCCTACGGCTCACGCGGAAATGATCGCTATTAGAGTAGCCGCTCAAAAGTTACGAACTTGGCGTCTTAACCAATGTACCCTTTACGTCACTCTAGAACCGTGTCCGATGTGTGCAGGTGCTATTGTACAAGCACGTATAGGACTTCTAGTCTACGGGGTGGACGATCCCAAAACTGGCGCAATTCGTACCGTCACTAATATTCCTGATAGCGCTGCTTCCAATCATCGCTTGCGTGTTATTGGGGGTATTTTAGAATCCTCCTGTCGTCAGCAATTACAAGCTTGGTTTGCTAATCGGCGACATATTTCTCACTAACGGACAGAGGTAAAACTGTCCAGCTGGTGCTACACAAGTCAGGGAAGAAAATCTACGGTGTAACTAATAGTGTTTTGAATGTATTTAACCCGACAGCTAGTAGCCACCATCATGATTGAGTTAAACTCTTCCTCCGATAATCCTAGTGATAATCTTACGTCAGACAATACTAAGGTGGCTCACATTACTACCTCTCAAATTTCTCCTTGGTTAAGTCCTTTGGTATATTTCTTGGGAGGGCACTTTCTGATGCCGTTTTTCTTCGGGCGTATTAGAGTCACTGGACAAGAAAATATTCCTAAAACTGGTCCTGTCATCCTTGCTCCCACGCATCGAGCACGTTGGGATTCGTTGCTCATACCGTATGCAACTGGACGTTGCGTGACTGGACGAGACTTACGATTCATGGTCACTATCACTGAGTGCCAAGGGTTACAGGGCTGGTTTGTCCGACGCTTAGGAGGGTTTTCTGTAGATCCTAAACACCCCTCAATCAAGACTCTCCGTCATAGTGTTGAACTCCTTGAACATGGAGAAATGTTAGTTATTTATCCAGAGGGAGGTATTTTTCGCGATCGCAAAGTTCACTCATTAAAGCCAGGAATTGCTCGTTTGGCATTAAGTGCTGAATCTAGTCATCCTAAATTAGATATAAAAATTATACCCATCAGCATTAATTACAGCCAACCTTATCCTACATGGGGTACGGATGTGAGTATCCATATCGGATCTCCTCTAGAAGTAGCAAATTACGCTAGAGGTTCCTTGAAACAAAATGCCAAACGTCTCACTGGTGATTTGGCAATTGCCCTTAAAAAATTAAGCCATCAGGAATCAGAAGTCATTCCTCACGCATTTGCAGAAATTGCGAATGGTTAATGGTTAGTGGATAGCAGTTAGTCGTTAACAACTCACAACTAAATTTTTAATATTAGTTCCCAGCTAATTAAATAAATTTCTAAATCCTCTAGAAATTCGTGGGTAATGCTAACACTAACCTGAAAATCTTGAACGAGGCTAGAATCAGCTATTTCGAGTACGCTTCTTATCGCCTGTCTGTCATTATCAGGAATTATTTATCTTAAATCATTCCGTCTTTCCAGTTACTTGATGACGAGGTGCTACTTTCTGTAACTGTTGTGCTGCTTGTACTACCACGCGAGATATCCTAAGCTTTTTCTACAAAAATATGAGAACCAACGCTAGTTGGTTAGCGCCATTTGGGAACCTGGTTTCATTGATTCTCAGTCTAAATTAGGGAAACTGAATGCGAGCTTTTGTTTTACCAAGGTTCAAAACAGAGTTAAGATACCCGAAGTTTCTATAACTGTTTTTTAGTTATCCCTACTAAATGACATGAACTTGTCTGCAACCGTTGCCATATTTCGCTTGACTTCTTTAGCAGTGATAGCTACCCTTAGTTTGCTACCACCTGTTAATGCTCAAGTACAGCTACCCAGTAGCTCTAGCCAACCACAACCTATTGATCCCAACGCTCCAAATAACCTCCGCCCCACAGCACAAAATAACAGCCTTTTGAGCCTTGAGGGGGGGAAGCGTCTCATGACAGAGGCAAGTAATGCAGTTTCTTCCCAAAACTACGACACAGCGGCAAAAAAACTCCAAGAAGCACGAGCCGTGTTTAATCAGCTCTCTAATTTCTATCAAGAATTAAACTCTAGTTTTTCTGGAATTGACAATAGAGTTGCTGATGCTCAACGAAAAAAGGCGCTAGAAACAGCTCAAATGAGAGATGAAGCTAGCTATCAGCTAGCATTGGTTCATAGAGCGCAAAATAAGCCAGAATTAGCTGTACCGTTACTCATTCAAATAGTTAAGAGTCAAAACCCAACACGTGATTTAGGTAAAAAAGCTTATCAGCAGTTGTTGGAGTTGGGCTTTGTAGATGCTCCGTTTCCTAAAGGGGGTAGCAGCGCCTCCTCCTCATCCTCTCCTTCTTCCTCCCCTCAAAAGAAATAATCAAATTACCTTTGTCCTCACCTCACCACTGCTGACGGGTAGTCCGACGCCAATTGCACGCAGTTGTTAAAAATGCGGGAAGCCGCCCTTTAGGCTTGGACAACTGAGGCTTCGGGGTTCCCACTTTATTATTCAGCTAAATGGTAAGATGAGAATATCAGCAGTGATGAGGTATCTTGATGTTTGAATCCCTATTGGGGTGTAATTAAAATTCTACTTTTAATTCGTATGTTATTGATCGGTTAAGATGCTTGTCAGTGCTGGATAGTAGAATTTTAAACTTTGTGCCTCCGATCATGAGGAGTTGCACTCTTGTTTGTAGCGTGCCCGTAGGGCATATTTTGAATTGCCCAAATGCGGAGGTTACAATTCCTATTAGGGTTTGAAGTAATCAGGAATTGCGATGATGAGTCCGCAGCAAGTAGAGGAAATGATAAAGGCAGAATTGCCAGACTCCCTAGTTCAAGTGCAAGACTTGACTGGAGGCGGTGATCACTATCAAGTGACAGTAGTTTCATCGCAGTTTGCAGATAAAGGACTGGTACAACAGCACCAGTTAGTATACAGTGCCCTTAGGCAAGCTATGTCTAGTGAAGCGATCCATGCCTTGGCACTAAAAACGTATACTCCCGAAGCTTGGCAAAATAGTCATTAGCTATTAGTCATGAGTCATTAGTAAGAACAAATGACTAAAACTAGAAGACAACATCAACAATTAGACTAGAAGCAAATCAGGAAGCAAAAAGACAATGACCCCAGAACTCAAAGAGCGAATTGATAATTTGGTAAAACAAAACAAGATTTTGGTTTTCATGAAGGGAACCAAGTTAATGCCCCAGTGTGGCTTCTCTAACAATGTCGTACAAATCCTAAATACGTTGGGAGTTCCCTTCGAGACAGTGAATGTTTTGGATGACTACGAAATCCGCCAAGGAATTAAAGAGTATTCGAACTGGCCAACAATTCCCCAAGTCTATATCAACGGTGAATTCGTTGGTGGTTCGGATGTCCTCATTGAACTGTACCAGAAAAGCGAATTGCAGCAAAAGGTAGAAGTAGCACTCGCTTCGTAAAATGAAGCATGTTGCAGTTAGCAGTTGGTTCTCAGTAAAGACAGTCTTAAGTGCTGAATATTGAGTAATGGGTGAGCCGATAAGTTAGCTCACTCATTATTCACGACTCGTTACTCAAGACTGTTTTACTAAGAGTGTAAAGAAATATGTCCAAAATGTCTCACCGCTGCCATGCAGATAATAGGTATGATATGATTATCTGCGTGATGTACGGGTACTATTGATAACAAAGAAAAGATATTAATAGTAATCCGGTTGTGGTTGTGTCATTGCAAAGTTTGAAACATCGTGCAAGTAGCGATTAGCCTCCTCTTCTAAGCGATGAATCAGATAGGGTTCAATGGCATTACCGTGTCGCAGTGCGGCTATATAGCCATCCAAATACATCCGCATATCGTCCGTGCGATAACCGCGATTCCATAACTCGACGAAGGCGTCGGTTAGTCTTTGGTAATAGCGGATGGTTTGTGTGTCTTGGAGCATAACTGCTGTTGGAAATCTGTTTGGAATAAAGAATTGTAATTTATTCGAACTCAAATGGGAAGTCTTACTTTCAGTTTGGCATGAACTCAAAGAAGATATCTTCCCCCAAGGGAAATCTCACGAGTAACCATAGACTATCTTGATCCTATTCCATAAAACAGGGAATAGACTATCAGGTAAGCTATTGTTATAATAGTCTCAACCTCCGAATCTAACTGTATTGGAGAGTGTGAGTACCAATTTGTACCACGAGGAGCGAATACTCTTCCACAACAAGGCTAAAAAATTTTGGTTCTTCCGCTACTTTTATGGTAGAAAACAGAATTGAATAGATTTGAACAAGTAAAATTTAACGTAATCGATGGCTCAAGTGTAGACATTGCAAGAGTTTAAAAAAAATAAATATGAGCAAATACGCGCGACTGGTATGATAGAAATTATGCTGTACTAAAACTTTAGGCGATCGCTATGAAGTTTCCTGTAGAGGAAATCCTAAATCTTCCGGAGATGAAAGTGTTAGATTGTCAAGAAGTTGAAGGCATAGGAATAGTTATAACGATAGACTTGAATGCAGACTTTACATGGGTACGTAATTTCAGGTGTAAACGATCGGAATCATTGTGTGTCAAGGCTTAGGGGTTTTTGTAGTACATTCGCACCGGGGAAGTTCAGTTTAACCTGGACACTGGCAAAAAATTAGGCGCTCGAAAAAAAAAGAGTCACACCCAGGTTAATAGGGCATATTTCACTCCTCACGTAACAACCAAAAGCCGCTGTAAGTCATTCCAGAATCATCAGGTTGCACTAACAAAAAATGTAGTTCCCGGCTTTGCTGCTTCCTTTGTTTATAAACTTTTGCAGCATCTGTCACTTCTTTATCTTCAAATGTGGTGACAATCCATCTGTCAACTAAGCCAGCTTCTAAAACTAACCCATTAGGCGCACCAGCAACGTAATTTAATGCTACGGGATGGACTTGTTGCAACCACCTTGCCAAGCGCATTGATTGTCTTCCACCATAAATAACGACACCCGGGACGGGTATTATTGATGCTAAACTGAGATTGATGGGTAAGAGATATTTTGGTATTTCTAAAATAGGAATGGGGCGATCGCTAAACACCTCTGCTATATCACCAGCAGTCAGTGAAGCAAAACGCCATTCTTCTCCCCAAAGGTTTTCTGGTAATGGCATTGGGGGTGGTTTATCCAAGGATACGGGATACTGTTTTTCTTGTAACCACTGTTTTAATGCTAGAGTGCGGCGGGTTGGTTCAACAGAAATGCCTAAACTGCGTCCAGCTTGTTCTATTAAACTCAAAGACTGAGGACGAAACACTTGAATCACATCTGGTAGTTGTTCACCAGCTGCTTTGTGAAATTCAGAAGCAACCCAACTTGAACTAGCTTGTGACTGTGGACAAGCTGCTTGATACTCAAAGCTGCGAGTTGTATCACAAATCAGCAACTCCCACATAACTTGTCCAGATGCTTCTGTCTGTGGACAACGATAAAAATCGGCTTGCCAAATTTTCATGCTAAATTCTTGATGTTGAGGGATAAAGGTGTAATGTCTTGCACCCTTACCCCACAAAATATCACCTACACTTGTCTAAAACCTGTTTCGTTCAATAGTTCCTCAATCCTAAGCGGACTAAGTTGTTGTACGTTACCAAAAACCATAGATGCTCCTGCGGTTATTAATTTCTCAGCATATGCATCACGACGTGCTACTATTTGCTGTACATGAGGAGGTAAAATACCAACACCAATCCAAGTTCGAGAAGATTCCTCCAAACGCGCTTTTTCCACAGTGTACATATCAGCTACTGTATCTCCTACGTATACCACAGGTGTTGATTTGTCAATAATTTTATTGGATAAAGACTCCAACAGGCGAACAGTGGCAAAAAGTCCAGTGGGATCTGGTTTACCTGGTGCATCTTCCATTGCGATTAATACTGGAGACTTCAAACCGAGACGTTTTTCCAAAATATAAGTCGCAGAAGCGCGAGTTGCGCCGCTGAAAAATCCCCAAGAAATCTCAGCTTTTGTCAGTTCTTCTAGGTATTTAGAGTGTAGCAATACTGGTTCATTGCAAATATATCCCGTCCAGTTGTGGGGGTCTGTTCCTCGATAACGTGATTGAAAAAAGGTGACAATGGCATTGTAATCGAGTTGTCGTTGCTCGCGCGAGTAACAGAGAGTTTCAAAATAGCGGTAAACTAATTCCTGAGATGCTTCCCAATCATTATTCCAGACACCTTCAGACTTGAGCCGATCTATGTCGAGTGGTGTTGGACGATACGCTCCCTGTGTAAAATACTCTACAGTATCTGCGATCGCTCGTCGATAAGAACCACTAACATCGCGCACAACACCGTCAATATCGAAAATAACTATCGCCTTTGGTGAGGATTTTTCAGTCATAGGACGAGAAGATATTAGATGAGTCATTAGTCATTAGTCAATAGTCAATAGCCAATAGTCAATACTTACTAGTCACAACAAGTCATAAAGTAAAAAAAATTTTAGTTTATGAGTCTATAATTCTCTGTGCCTACTCCCGACTTTCCACTTCCTGTTTGGAAAGCTGGTAGATATTGCGTTAGAATAAGCGATCGCAAAGTTAGTGAGTGTTGTCCGGATACTCCCCGGAGGTGCGATTGTCCAAGTTTATTTTGAAAATACTGTGGTTAGATGAAAACGTTGCCTTAGCAGTCGATCAAGTTGTAGGCAAAGGCACAAGTCCTTTGACTAAGTACTTTTTCTGGCCAAGGAATGATGCTTGGGAAGAATTAAAAAAGGAGCTAGAGTCAAAACACTGGATTACTGAACTGGATCGGGTGGAGTTGCTCAATAAAGCCACAGAAGTTATTAACTACTGGCAAGAGGAAGGCAAAAACCGCCCGATGGCTGAAGCTCAAGTAAAATTTCCCGAAGTTGCCTTTACAGGTAGCGCCTAGAGTTGTAAAATTAACTCCTCTGCTGTTGAACAAGCTCCCAGAGTTTGATAGTTTTATCTCTGCTGCCACTAGCAATCAGTTGTGCAACAGAGCTAACAGCAACGGTAGATACTGAGTCTTCATGACCACAGAGAGTAGCAACTTCTTCTTTTGTGCTCACTCTCCAAAGTTTAACTGTTTTGTCTCTACTGCTGCTTATCAACGTTTTCCCATCGGCACTAAAAGCCACTGTGACCACTGACCAGGAATGGCTCGAAAGAGTACCAATAACCTGACCCGTGCTTATTTCCCACAGTTTAATAGTGTTGTCATCGCTACCAGTCGCTAAAATTTTACCGTCGGGAGTGAAAGCGACTGTCAAAACCGCCCATGCATGACCTGAAAGGGTACCTAAGAAGGTGTAGTGTGGGCGGTTTTTAAATACTCCGTGTGACCACAAACGGATAGTCCTGTCAAAACTAGCACTCGCCAAAAACTGACCATTAGGACTAAACGCCACTGCACTGACCTGTAATTGGTGTCCAGTCAACGTACAAATCTCTTGTCCTGTCTTGACATCCCAGAGTTTAACGGTTTTATCCCAGCTACCACTAACCAGTAGCTCACCATCTGGGCTGAAAGAGATTGATTTGACTGCGTGAGAGTGTCCAAAGAGAGTGTAAGTTTCCTTGGCTGTATTAACATTCCACAATTTGATAGTTTTATCATCGCTAGCCGTTGCCAAAATTTTTCCATCCGGACTAAAAGCGACGGATTTCACAGCTTTGGAATGTCCGACAAAGATATGTAGCTGTTGTTTCGCCTTTAAATCCCACAATCTAATAGTTTTGTCATCATGACCACTTACTAAAGTCGTACTGTCAGGGCTTATGGCAATTGAATTTACAGCACTCAACATACCAGGATGAGTCACGGTATGTGAGCAACGCCAGAGAAGTTGGCGAGCCAAAAGATAGGTCAATGGGGAGTGAATACCCATCGCTTGCATCACTTCATCAGCAGATTGAAAGCGTTGGATGCAGTTTTTTTGCACAAGCTTGTCAAGAATTTTACCTAATCGCTCACTAACCTCTGTAGTAAGATACTCTCGCCAGACCCAACTATCAGTTGCAACATCAAATAAATCAAAAGGAGGAATTTGAGTAAGTAAGTAAATGCAAGTGACACCTAAGCTGTAAAGGTCACTGGTAAATACGGGCTTTCCCTGTATTTGCTCAGGAGCAGCATATTCTGGGCTACCGATACGACTTTCACCAGTTAGTTGGTCAATTGATGTCATAGTTCTAGCAGAACCAAAATCAACCAAAACCAAATCTTTAGCGTTGATGAGGTTGGAAGAGGATCTAAGAATAATATTTTCCGGTTTAATATCGCAATGAATAAGGTTGTGAGCGTGAATAAACTTGAGAACTGGCAATAAATTCTCTAAAAGTTCCCAAATCTGATTTTCACAAAAGGCTCCCTCTTTCTCCACTAAGGTAGATAAATTTGTGCCTTCAATAAACTCCTGCACAAAATAATTATGGTTATTTTCTTCAAAATATGTAAGTAAAGCAGGAATTTGTGGATGCTGACCTAATTCTTCTAGAATCTGTGCTTTTTGCACAAAAATTTCAGGTGTTTGGTTTTGCTGGCAAAATTGTTGAATAATACAAGGAATTGCGGGGGATTGTCCCTCATCTGTTGCGAGGAAGGTTTTGCCAAATCCTCCTTGACCAATTTGTTTGAGTAAACGGTAACGTTCTTTTATCAGCAAAGCTTTTCACGCAATTTTAGCTAGGGTTTCACGACTACCAATGCCTTTCGGGTATTTTGATTTCAAAATACTTGCGAGGAGTTTGGTTAAAGTTAGTGCATCATTAAACTCTTTTGATTCTTGTAGTGCCTCATATAGTGAGTGAATTTCTTGTGGTGATAAATTTGTAAATGTACGTAACTCGGTAATATCTAATCTACGGTTGAACTCGTTTACAGTATGCCGCCACTGATGCAGAAGCAAAAACAATTCTCTATCTTTACGTTCTGCAAAGACATCAGATGCGATCGCTGTTTCAGTAACTGACATCATTAATCGCGGAAAGACTAGCGGTCGCCCATGTTTATGGGAGTCTAGGTTAGATTGAATATCAAATAAAATGTTCATATTTGATATACACTCATTTTGTAAGGCACGCACCAATTCTTTCCTCTTTTCGATAGCTGATGCTAATCGTTCAGCAAAAATTCCTGTAATTGTTGCTAATAACCCAAGAGATGTCACTAGTGACTCATAATTTGTTTCCTTTGTCCACCAGTAGACGGCTATAGTAAATCCAATAAGTAGAGGAAAAAACGTGAGAAAGGTCACTAGGCTTTTCATACTCACACCGTCTGTTGTTCGTGCAGCCTGAATCTTTGCTAGCATTTTATTTTTTAGACCATATATAATCTGCTACTGGAGAACTCTTATTAATTCCTGAAGATTGAGACGCAAGCAGGATTAAAATCATGCCAAATCCTATCCTATAACGTGGTTCCAGTTTTATATGTAGACTATCAACAAGTACCAAGTTACTGTCTGATATACTTTTGTTAATTCCAGTAGAAGTATACTTTCGAGTTAGATACAAACGAATCGTATCTTGGTCTTCAAAATCCATAACTGAGCGGTCAGGTAACGTCACTTGAATTTTGTTTCCAGTCAAGTTACGATACAGAATTTTTATTAGAATTGCTTTATCTGTCTCTATAAAACCTTCAAAAAATATGCTATTTAAGTCGATGTGCAAATCAGTGTTTTGAAGCAATGCACTTGTGACAAACTCTCTGAATGACCTTGTTTTTGCGTACTCGTCCGCTGCCTTTTGCGCTGCTTCTTGACTTAAGTCTTCAGTGGTCGCGACTTCTATCAGAAGCTTATCCTCATGTCGCAATAGTTTAGAAAGAGTTTGCAGTAGTTCTGTGTCTCGTTGAAAATTCGCTAATGTGTTTCCAAGCAGAGAAAATAGAACAGGACTATCATTTACGACTCGGTCTAGTAGTTTCCGTAACTCGATAACATTTCTCTCGATTGAGAAGTCGATTTGAATTGGTAGTACATGACTACTCTTCAATTGTGCTCCTTGAGTTGCCTGTTGAACACCTAGTCTCAACATCTCCGAACTCATATCAACTGGAAAATAAAGTAGTTCAGGATTTGTGTTGAGCAATGAACTCAAAATGAATTGGTCTTTTTCACCTGTGCCTACACCTAAACTGACATAATGATATTTCTGATCTCGTATATTATTGGAATGAATTTGATGCCATCGAGTTCGAAATGACTCTATGCTATTTTTCATCACGAGATAAAATCTATCATTACAAGCATAATCCCAAGCGATCGTTGGACCTATTCCCCAATACGAAAAACCAGATAAAATCTCTTTTCCATCACCTGTCGTGGAAAATTCTCCTCTTAATTCCTGTGTGAGTTCTGCAAGTTTGTTCGATTGATCTTCTCCTATAAAGCACAGAGTCCACCCTAAACCCGGTTCATTGATAGAATTCTCCAGTAGCTTCATAAAATCTAAAGGTATCATGTTGAGTCTCGTTTCTTGAGCAATCTATATGGCAGTTTATCTGATTAATCTCCCCCAGAGTGTCTAGAAGCTACCACCATTCGTTAATACAGTAAAACGCTATGCGTAAAGTCTCACTCCGTGTATCAATTTATAGGAACAGCCAGGATAATAAAGTTGTGGCAAAATGAGCAAAGACGCCTTTTGGGTGTCTTTGCGTGAGGCTATTATTCGTCCTACTTACCGATATTTCCATCCAATGGAAAATCAACAATCACAGGCTGATTACTGTTTGACGATGGAGTTGGTTGTGATTTCGGCTGCAAAGGTATCGTCTCACCTTGTTTGGCAGTTTGATTCCATAAAATCATAGATAGTAGCCCATCTACCAAACCATTAGTACTGCCATTATTACCCCCAACTAGGACATCTGGGATGAGGCGGACACCTGCGTCGCCTATAATTTGCATCATCTGCATTGCCGTATAACCGTGCTCTCCCAATGCTTCCACACCAGCGCGGTATGTCTCGGCTTTGGCGTTACCTGTGGCGCGAATACCCTCAGCTTCAGCAAGCGATCGCAGTTTCGTAGACTCAGCCTCACCCTGAGCCTGCTTAATATGCGCGTTCGCACTCATTTCGGCAATGTTGACATTCTGCTCCGCTTTCACCAATTCTTGCTGAATATTAGCCAGAGAAGTTTCCCGAACGAGTTGCTGTCGTTGCTGTTGTGCCAATTGCTGCACTTCATAAGTTTTGCGTTGTTCTTCAGCAAGCTTGCGCTCAGTCAGTGTTTGCATTAATTCCGGTGGTGGGGTAATTAAACCGATTAGGGTATCCACTGCGTGTACATCATAGGCGCGCAGAGCTGATTTTACATACTCTGCCGCTTCTGTTTGTCGTTCGCTGCGAGCAGTCAGGAAATCCAGAATTGTGTATTCCTGAGCCGAGTTGCGGAAATAGTTGCCCACGATGGGACGCAGCACCTGATCGATAACGTTTTGCATCGAACCCAGACGCGAAATCACCTTAGGAGCATCCAACGCGCCAATGTGGATGATCTGAAAGACTTCCAGATCAAACGTAAATCCATCGAATGACAGTAATTTCAAAGCAACCAGATTGGTATCATAGCCGTGTCCTCCACTAATACGGCTCGTGAAGTTCAACACGATGTTAGTGGTAGGTACTAGTTCCACTTTCATGACTCGGGTATTGAGCGGGTGTTTGCCGGGATCAAGTGGTTCCACCCACACGCCTTTATGTCCTTGATTTACCAAATTCCCGTGGGTGAAGGCTGCACCGCTAACATCTTGATGTGCTTTGCCTACGAAAGAAATCACTACACCTACATAGCCAATGGGGATTTCCGTCATTGCGACTTGTTCAACTTGGACAAACCAAGGATTCAGATTCCAAGAACCAGACAAGAGCACTTGCTCTTGCAAACCCCGTCGTCCACCACCATCAATAAATTTCTGACCATTCTGGAAGTTGTCGTGTCCGCTAATCATCGGACCTGCAATTTCACCTGTTGGAATTGGCATACCGTCGAGAGTGGTGACGATACCAACTTTATCATTGTCAACGGTGTACAGCCGCAAATATTCAGGCTTCATGCCATGTTGACTGGCATTTCCCGCCATGATGACTTTAAATAGGGCAGTATTGATGCGGTAAGTCCCTGCAGTTAAAAGGCTCATTTGGCGACCTTTTTCTCCGCCTTGGGTGAGGAATTTACGGGCATCTTGGAAATTGTCACAACTTACGACTTTGCCCAAAATCCGCTCTGGGGGAATGGCTGCGCCATCTGCTGCCACAAGTAGGGCGATTTCAGCTTGGGGGACAACAACGACTGGTTCTTTACGAACCGAGTACTGCCAAGGCCAATAGCCCCAGTGCCAGCCGGGAGCAAGAGTATCAGCTTGCAAGCCAGCCTCACCGTTGAGGGCAATCAGTCGTCCGGCTGGCAGTCCGCGTCCGGAAATGGCAAATTTTTTGACGACAACCCCAACTTCACGTTCACTAATAACAACAAGTCCCCCAAAGAATAAGGGGACAAATATAACTAAACCACCGACAACAACGATGGGGATGAGTCCCCAAGGAGATATTGATATGTTGAATTGATTATTTGTTGTGTTAGCGGGGATTTGAGCTATTGTTTGCTTTGTCTGTTCTAGCTGTGTTGATACTGAGGTGATTTCTTTTGCTGTGTCTGTTTTTACGGGAGTGGCGTTGGCAGTATGAATACTACCAGCCAGCGCCAAAGTTGTGAGAGTAGATGCCGCAAACCGAATGATTTTATTTTGTTTGCGCACGCCAAGAGAGTTTAAGAAGCTTCTCATAATTTGTGCCCTTTTGGGCAACTCATGATCTAAGGAAATACTTCCGTGTAGCTTTGATCCATTTCTGAAACTTGATCTACTAGTTTATAAAACTTTATCATTTTGAAGGTAGACTCAGATCTTGCACCTCTGGGTAGAAGCCTGGACTTAGTCAAAAGCAGCGCAATAAAGTTACATCTCTTTTCTTGGCTTTTCTCGATAAAACAAGGGCTTCAAAGTTCATACTGAGTGTAAAATTTATATATAATTTTATTATTCTATAAAAGATATTGGTCTCACCGATATAACCAAACGCGCAACAGCGAAAGTAACTGTTCGATATCTACAGGTTTGGCGATATAGTCTGATGCACCTGCTTCAATACACTTTTCTCTATCCCCTTGCATTGCCTTTGCAGTCAGTGCAATAATTGGCAGAGATTTGAATTGGTCGTTCTGCCGAATGAGGTGCGTTGTTTCGTAACCATCCAATTCTGGCATCATGACATCCATCAAAACGACATCAATGTCTGGTGTGTTTTGCAAAACTTCAATGCCATCTCTACCATTTTCGGCATATAAGACCTGCATTTGATAACGTTCTAACATACTCGTGAGGGCAAAGATATTACGCACATCGTCATCTATGATGAGAACTTTTTTGCCCACAAGTATAGGATCATTGGAATGCAACTGTTCCAAAATTTGTCGCTTGGGCGCAGGCAAATTTGCCTGAACTCTATGCAGGAATAGAGCCGTTTCATCAAGGAGACGTTCGGGCGATCGCACATCTTTAACAATAATCGCCTCTGCCAAGCGCCTTAGTTGAGTGTCTTCTGTCCGACTCAACTCCTTTGCAGTGTAGACGATAATTGGTAGTGCTTCACCATTGGGATGTTGTTTGATTCTTTCGATGAGGTCAAAACCGCTCATGTCGGGTAAGCCCAAATCGAGAACGACACAATCAAAAGACTCATTATGTATGGCTTCTAGCGCTTCAGCACCAGTCTTCACAGCAGTGGTTGCAACATCGCTGTTGCCAATTAATTCTACAATGCTAAGCTGTTGATTATCGTCGTCTTCTACGACGAGCAGATTCTTCACTCGGCGTTCAACAAAACCTTTGATTTGGTTCAATGCTTGAGATAACGCCTCACTACTCACTGGTTTTTGCAGATAAGCAATTGCACCTAGTTGTAATCCGCGCTGTCGTCCTTCCTCAACGCTCATAATATGCACTGGAATATGACGGATGCTTGGATCATGCTTGAGGCGATCCAGCACCGTCCAACCATCTATTCCTGGTAAGTGAATATCCAAAATAATTGCTGAAGGTTGAAATTGTTGTGCCAGTGCTAAACCCGCATTGCCATTATGAGCAACAATACCCTTAAATTGTTCTTGCCGCGCCATGTCTAAAAGAATACGGGCAAAATGAACGTCATCTTCGATGATCAAAAGTATGCGATCGCCTTCTTCAATATTTCCTCTGTCATCCATGAGGAGAGTCGTTTGTGGGATATAGGGAGTGAGTGAGTGAGTGAGTGAGGGAGATGAGGGGGATGAGGGAGATGATAATTTTGAACTTTGAACTTTGAATTTTGAATTGTCTTGTCTTCCCGCCTGGGGTAAATATAGTGTAAAACTACTACCTTCCCCAAGACGGCTCGTTAGTTTAATTTCTCCACCAAGAAGATTGGTAATTTCGCGACTAATTGATAAGCCTAACCCCGTACCGCCATGTCTGCGACTGGTCGTGCCATCAGCTTGTTGAAACGCCTCGAAAATTATCTTTTGTTTATCTTGAGCAATACCAATACCTGTATCGCTAACTGCAAAAGCTATCACAGTTTGAGTGCGATTCAAAGTTTCGTGGTCGCGACTCCATCCTTGCGTTGTCACCAAGACATGCAAACGGACTTCTCCACGCTCTGTAAATTTAAAAGCATTGGAAAGCAGATTTTTCAAGATTTGTTGTAAGCGCTTTGCATCGGTGTAGATGCTTCTTGGCAGTTCGGGAGCAAAGTCAATGATAAAGTCGAGTCCTTTATCTACAGCAACTTGCCGAAAGGTACGCTCAATGTGTTCTTGCAGGTCTGTAAACATCACCTGGTCTATGTCAATTGACATAGTTCCAGATTCGATTTTTGCCAAATCTAAAATATCATTGATCAGCGTCAAAAGGTCGTTTCCTGCCGAGTAGATTGTATGGCTATACTCGACTTGTTTAACAGTGAGGTTATTCTCAACGTTATCTGTTAGTAATTTCGCCAAAATCAACAAGCTGTTCAGTGGTGTGCGCAATTCGTGGGACATGTTCGCCAGAAACTCTGACTTGTATTTTGACGAGAGCGCGAGTTGTTCCGCTTTCTCTTTTAGAGCTCGGCTTGTCTGTTCAATTTCTTCATTTTTGCGCTCGACTTCTTTGTTTTGCAAGGCTAATAATTCTGACCTTTCTTCTAGTTCGGCGTTAGTTTTTTGTAATTCTTCTTGCTGTTTCTTGAGTAAATCCTCAGAAGCTTTAAGCGATTGAGCTTGTTGTTCTAGACGCTTGTTTGTTTCTCTGAGTTCGTTTTGCTGACTTTGCAATTCTTGTGCCAAAGACTGCGACTGTTTGAGTAACTCTTCAGTACGCATATTCGCAGCAATGGTGTTCAAGACAATCGCTATACTTTCGGTAAGTTGGTCGAAGAATGTCAGATGAATTTCGTTAAAGCGTCGGAATGAGGCTAGTTCAATAACTGCTGTAACTTGTCCTTCAAACAGGACAGGTAACACAACAACATTCAGCGGAGTTGCTTCCCCTAAACCAGAACTAATCTTGATATAGTCGTGCGGCACCTCCGTTAGCAGAATGCGTTCTTTTTCCAAAGCGGATTGTCCCACCAAACCTTCACCCAAGTAGAAGTGGTTAGCGAGATTCTTGCGCTCACGGTAAGCGTAGCTACTAAGTAACTTTAAATACTGATAGTCTTCCGCAATATCCATGATATAGAAGACGCCGTGCGAAGCTCCCACCAGCGGTGCCAACTCTGAGAGAATGAGTCTGGATACCATTTCTAGTTCGCGTTGACCCTGAAGCATCCGGGTAAACTTGGCTAGGTTAGTTTTCAACCAGTCTTGCTCGGTGTTTTTCTGCGTTGTCTCCCGCAGGTTAGCAATCATCTGGTTGATGTAGTCTTTGAGCATGGCAACCTCACCTTGCGCTTCAACAGCAATTGAGCGCGTTAAGTCGCCCTTGGTGACTGCAGTTGCAACCTCAGCGATCGCTCGCAACTGGGTGGTGAGGGTAGCAGCCAGTTCGTTGACGTTGTCGGTCAAATCTTTCCAAGTTCCCGCAGCCCCAGGTACTTTGGCTTGTCCGCCCAACTTACCTTCAATACCCACCTCACGCGCCACGGTGGTAACTTGTTTGGCAAACGTTGCCAAGGTGTCAATCATCTCATTAATTGTTTCTGCCAAAGTTTCAATTTCTCCCTTGGCATCTAGTGTGAGTTTTTGCTTCAAGTCACCATTAGCAACAGCTGTCACCACCTTGGCAATGCCTCGCACTTGTGCGGTCAAGTTACCCGCCATTGAGTTCACATTGTCGGTCAAATCTTTCCAGGTACCCGCCACACCGATGACTTGCGCTTGACCGCCCAGTTTCCCTTCGGTACCGACTTCCCGGGCAACTCGTGTCACTTCTGATGCGAAAGACGAAAGCTGATCTACCATCGTGTTGATAGTATTTTTCAACTCCAAAATTTCACCTTTGACATCAACAGTGATTTTCTTCGACAAGTCACCGTTTGCCACCGCCTTCGTCACTTCGGCAATATTCCCTAGTTGTGCCGTCAAGTTACCTGCCATCAAATTGAAGTTGTCGGTCAAATCTTTCCAAGTGCCCGCCACACCCCTGACAAAGGCTTGTACGCCCAGCTTACCTTCGGTTCCCACTTCCCGGGCAACTCGCGTCACTTCCGACGCAAAGGAGTTGAGTTGATCTACCATTGTGTTGATGGTGTTCTTCAACTCTAGAATCTCGCCTTTAACATCAACAGTAATTTTCTTAGAAAGGTCACCGTTTGCTACTGCGGTGGTGACTTCGGCAATGTTGCGCACCTGTGAGGTTAAGCTTCCCGCCATCGAATTTACGCTATCGGTCAAGTCCTTCCAAGTCCCTGCTACTCCTCGTACTTCGGCTTGCACACCCAGCTTACCTTCGGTACCCACTTCCCGCGCAACCCGCGTCACTTCCGATGCAAAAGAATTGAGCTGATCCACCATCGTGTTCACAGTGTTTTTCAACTCCAAAATTTCACCTTTGACATCAACAGTGATTTTCTTCGAGAGGTCACCAGTTGCTACTGCTGTAGTCACTTCGGCAATGTTTCGCACCTGTGCTGTCAGAGAACCCGCCATGAAGTTGACGCTGTCGGTTAAATCTTTCCAAGTACCTGCAACACCCCTGACATCTGCTTGTACGCCCAGTTTACCTTCACTGCCTACTTCCCTTGCAACCCGCGTCACTTCCGATGCAAAAGAATTGAGCTGATCCACCATGATGTTGATGGTGTTTTTCAACTCCAAAATTTCACCTTTCACCTGCACAGTGATTTTCTTAGAAAGGTCACCGTTAGCGATCGCTGTCGTCACTTCAGCGATATTCCGTACCTGTGCTGTCAAGGAACCTGCCATAAAGTTGACGCTGTCGGTCAAGTCCTTCCATGTACCAGCACCACCTTTCACATCTGCTTGTACACCCAGCTTACCTTCGGTTCCTACTTCACGGGCAACTCGTGTTACCTCGCTGGCAAAGGAACTGAGTTGATCCACCATTGTATTGATGGTATTTTTCAATTCCAGAATCTCGCCTTTGACATCAACAGTAATTTTCTTGGAGAGGTCACCAGTTGCTACTGCAGTGGTTACTTCGGCAATATTCCGTACCTGTGCTGTCAAGGAACCCGCCATGAAGTTGACGCTGTCGGTCAAATCTTTCCAAGTGCCTGCAACGCCTTTCACCTCAGCTTGTACACCCAGCTTTCCTTCTGCACCAACCGCACGAGCAACCCGCGTCACTTCACCAGCGAAGGAGTTGAGTTGATCCACCATTGTGTTGATAGTATTTTTCAACTCCCGAATTTCGCCTTTGACATCAACAGTGATTTTCTTGGAGAGGTCACCATTTGCCACAGCAGTGGTCACTTCAGCAATATTCCGTACTTGCGCCGTCAAGGAACCCGCCATGAAGTTGACGCTGTCGGTCAAGTCCTTCCACGTACCAGCACCACCTTTCACATCCGCTTGTACGCCCAGCTTCCCTTCACTTCCCACTTCCCGAGCAACCCGCGTCACTTCCGAAGCGAAGGAGCTGAGCTGATCTACCATAATATTGATGGTGTTCTTGAGTTCTAGAATTTCACCTCTCACATCGACAGTAATTTTCTTGGAGAGGTCACCATTGGCGATCGCTGTGGTCACTTCGGCAATGTTGCGCACCTGCGCCGTCAAGGAACCTGCCATCAAGTTCACGTTGTCGGTTAAGTCCTTCCACGTGCCAGCAACGCCCCGTACTTCTGCTTGCACACCCAGCTTACCTTCAGTTCCCACCTCACGGGCAACCCGCGTCACTTCCGACGCGAAGGAATTGAGTTGATCCACCATTGTGTTAATGGTGTTCTTCAACTCCAAAATTTCGCCTTTGACATCAACGGTAATTTTCTTAGAGAGGTCGCCATTTGCCACAGCAGTAGTTACTTCGGCAATGTTGCGCACCTGCGCGGTTAAGTTCCCCGCCATCAAATTCACGTTGTCGGTTAAGTCCTTCCAAGTCCCAGCGACACCTGGAACTTCTGCTTTCACCCCCAGCTTGCCTTCAGTTCCTACTTCTCTGGCGACTCGTGTGACCTCACTGGCAAAGGAGTTCAACTGACTGACCATCGTATTGACCATTTGGGCAGTTTGCAGAAATTCCCCTTTTAGGGGTCTACCTTCAATTTCTGGTGCGATCGCTTGGGATAAGTCCCCATTTGCCACAGCCCTGATAACACGTGCTGTTTCAGCTGTAGGCTGGACCAAATCTGTCACCAGCGTATTGACAGAATCAACACAGCTTGACCAGGAACCACGAACATTTCCTAGCGAGGCGCGTTCAGTAATTTTGCCTTCTTTACCGACAACATTACTCATCCTCTGCAGCTCTGCTGTCAGCCGCTCATTTTGTTCAATGATATCGTTCAGCGTATCGGCGATTTTTCCTGCCATGCCAGTTTGGTCTATTGGCATGCGGACAGAAAAGTCACCTTTTTTGACAGCTACCAGCGTTTTCAGTAGCTGTTTTAAATCTAAATTATCGCTTTCTCTCGTTAACTGTTCAGTGGGCATAGCGGCGGCTGGGCAAGAATATCTATATCAAATTATTTGGTGCTGCTTGCTATCAGTTCCAATTGCGTTCTTTATACAAAAGGCATATCAAAATAATTACGCAAGAAAGAAACTCTGTTCTTCAATAGCAAGCAGTGAAAAGAGGATGCCCTATAGAATATAACGAATCTAAAACATTTTGATAAATACATATTATAGAAATCTATCTTAGGTATGAAAATTAGCTATTAATATATCTCAAATTTTAAGTATTGACAGGAAGAAGATTATATGCATACTATGACTCAACAGCCATTCCCAACTTCAACCCAACAACTCGTCTACCGCCACACTAAAACCCAGCAATACTTTTTGAGCTTTAACAGCAGCAGCCCCGCGCTCTATGCGAAGCATGAGCGTCGGATCGAGGTGCGAGTGAGTTGACGACGCTCCCCTGACCAATGCCGGAGGCGTTCGCGCAGCGTTAGCGACGAAGGAGCGTCACCCGTAGGGCGGATGAATAAACGGGTTTAAGTCCCCCACCAAATTGAAAATTTGGTGGTCTGAAATCACCTGAAGGGTCACCAATCCCCCCACTGAAAGATTGCTGACTCCTGGATTCTGACTTCTTCTTCAATGTCATTCCTGTTTTTTCTACAAGTTGATTGTCCACCCACTCCATCCCCTCTGGGGGATTTGCCATAAAGTCCTCTAGAGAGCGGATTTCAGGGACAGGTATAACTTCTTTGTGTTTGGAAACTAACATAGTTAATCTATAATGTATATATTAGCATATACATTATAAATCGAACAAATTATGCCAAGCAAAATCCGCAAGCAAATTTATATCGAACCACATCAAGAGCGTCTGCTAAAAGCGATCGCTCAGCAAACAGGCGTTAGTGAAGCTGAAATTATTCGCCAAGCCATCGATTTACACATTGGCTCAATTACTACTCCTCAAACGAATACTGCTGCTTGGGAAGCGGAAAAAGCCTTTATCAACAGCATTAAAAACCGTCCTTCCTTAGCAGGAGGACGAGACTGGCAACGAGAAGACCTCTATGAACGATAGGATTTTACTAGATACTAATATTCTGGTTTACATTTACGATTCTCTCGACTCTGCTAAGCAGGATAAAGCAATTGCGATCGCTGAGCTACTGATTCAAACAAACCGTGCTGTGATTAGTACCCAAGTGATGAGCGAGTTTTTCATGGCGACAACTCGTGCAAAAAGACAACTTTTAAGTCCAACTGAAGCGATCGCTCGGATACGTAATTACATGAGCGCTTGCTATGTAGTCGATGTGACCAGACTGATTACCTTAGAAGCAATTCGGGGAGTGGAAACTCATAAGTTTGGATTTTGGGATGCTCAAATTTGGGCGACGGCAAGACTCAATCAAATTTCAGAAGTTTACAGTGAGGATTTTAAGTCTGGTACAATCATAGAGGGTGTACGGTTTACGAATCCTCTACAGTGAGGACTTTTCTGTTGTAGGTTGGGAGGGGATTGAGGGGTGAGGTTAAATCAACGTGGGATCAAACGAATCCATCTTCGGCTATGCAGCTCTGAACGTAACATATAGCGCGAAGTTCAAACACCCGTCGTTGAGTCTCAAACACTCGCCCACGAAGTTCTCATACTCGTCGCCGAGTCTCAAACACTCGCCCGCGAAGTTCTCATACTCGTCGCTGAGCCTCAAACACTCGCCCACGAAGTTCTCATACTCGTCGCCGAGTCTCAAACACTCGCCCGCGAAGTTCTCATACTCGTCACTGAGTGTTAGGCGCACCCTTTCGATATGATTTCTCACAAAAACAAGGCGATATGCTTTCGCCGTCTGCGCTAGACACAAGCGCTTGACTTTCAAGACACTCGCTACAAATTAAGATTTCCAGTCATTCACCAACTGAAGACTCTTTATGACCAATTGCGCTGTTATGAAGCTGAGTTTATCTGCGCACACCTTTTCCATTATTTATAGAATAGCATAAAATCACATTTTTTTGTAGGCGATCGCTCTTGAGTTACGGCAACACCTGCCGATAAGCTAAAACATATTTAACTTGCATATTGTTAATTTTGGAGAAAAAGCGCGGAGCCGGAGACGCTCCGCCTCCGGTCAATCCTTCTCCCCTGCACCTGAAGCTCCTCCGCCCCTCTGCTGTCTAAATGTGCAAATTAGATGCGTAACAGCTTAGCCAAAGCGATTTAGTCAATTACCTAGCAAATATCTCCCCACCATTCACTGAGTCTTTAGAGTGACGACTCCACACACTACTCAGGAGAGTTTTGAGCGCTTTGTTTCTCCTCAATCGTTAAATTTGGCAGTCCTTCCAGCTTTTCGGATGGTTCTTCTTCTTCTATTGACGGTACAAAGACTTTCAAACCTGCTGGTATGCAGCGAATTTCTACAGGAGTTGTCCCTAAAAGTTCTCCATCAACGACAATTTTTTGCTGAGGCTCAGTTGTGATTTTAAATTGTTTTGCTCGCAAGTAACCAATATCATCTCGCTCTGCAGCATTGCCCACAGAAGCAGATTGAAACAAATGAAAGGCTGCTGCGATCGCTCCTGTTCTGTTAGCTGGAGCCACTATTGTTAAATCTAGTAACCCATCATCGACAATGATTCCCCCTGGTCCCTGAGCTAAGATTGACGAGGGAGGTGCTGCATTTGCTACTGTAACTGCGGCTGCAGAAGTTTTAATAATTTTTTCTTCTGTCTCAATTTCAACATCAAAGCTCTGTAAGTTCCGCAGTTCTTGCAGTCCTGCAAGAATATATGCGAGAATACCAAACCGATTTTTTGCTTCCCGGTCTGCTCTTTCTACGGTTTCTGCTTCAAAGCCAATACCTGCAAGCAGTACCATAGGATGACCATTACAACTGGCTGCATCTACAGTCCGAGTGACTCCTTCTAAAATGACTTTACACGCAGCGTCAATAGTGTCAGGGATTCCTAAAGCTGCAGCAAAAGCGTTTGCCGTTCCCCGTGAAATAATACCAAAAGGAATATTGGTACCAACTACAGCAGACGCAGCTGCAGAGAGAGTCCCATCTCCTCCTGATGCAATAATGATATCTACACCCCGCTCAACCGCTTCACGCGTTAGTTCTTCAGCGCCAATTTCCTCAGTTGTCAGTTGAATTTCCAGGTCTATTCCCGGCTCTAAGATTGCCCGAATCTTTGCTAAATCTTGCTCTGAGTCTCCCTGACCTGCAACCGGATTAAAAATGAGGTAGGCGGAACGGTTCATAGGGTATCGTTATAGTTCAAGAATAAAATAGTATCGTCCAATATAGCACTTTACTCCTATAAACATGGGCAATGGGCAATGAGCAATGGGGCAGGACGGTTTTGAAGACTTAACCAGGGTTGGGCAATATAACAACAATAAAATGGTGTGATTCTGAGCAACTCTCGCTCAAGTTGACACCGATGGTGTTAGTTGAGCATATAGTACAAGTGTACCAAAAACTGCTAAAATACCCTAGCTAGGTAGCTTTGTCAGAGTGACTATGAAAGAACTCCAAAAGAGTTACAAATATCCCTGCTTGCCTGACGTTTCCCTGTCACTATCAAACAGTACAACTCATGCGATTGTGCCACTACAACTGCAGGAGGACAAAATCATGAATAGCTGGCAGTGTTTAGTAGCGCAAGCACAACACATTAATCAGATGGCAGAGGAGTTAGAGGCTGCGATATTGGAGTTGAAAGCGCTTGCCAAAACAGTGGATAGTGAAAGACGTTCACAGCACCTTAAAGGTAAGCCATTCCAAAGCGTATGCAAGCATTTTGCTGTTAGCGTTCCCTACGTCAAACAAAATCCTAACGACTCATTTAGCCTCACGACGCGAAAAATTGATTTATACCAGGCAGAAAGGGAAGCCGCGACGTTAGCGCAGACACTCCGTCAGTTGCAAGCTCAAAGAGCGACTCATAAACAAATCTTAAGGTAGTAATCTTCAACCAAAACCCCTTGTTTAGGTTGCAACGGTTATGCTGGTTAAAGTGGCAGCTGACACTTCTTTTGGTGTTAGCTTTCTTCCACGTAAAATTTCCCACAGGTTGCACTCTCCCTAATATGCGGGGATACAACACAAAGGGACGATAAGCACACAAAAGAGGTTAAAAGAAGGTGTTGAAGTGGAGACACTTTTAATTATTACCATTAGTTTCTTACCGTCCCTCTTCTCCCTGTGGTTGATGCGTAAAACCCAGGCTAGAAGACGTTCGCAGTTTAGGCGAGCCGCTACGACTTCTCCTGTAAGACGAGTGCCGCAAAACATGACACCCGATAATAGCGATCGCTATTATCTTGAAGGAGTAGGTTACCTTGTTGGCGACATCAGCTGCCGATTTAATGCCCGTTCTGGCTACCTGCGCTGTGCTGTCAATCCCAGTGGACCATGTGAAGATTGTCGCTTTTATGAACCAAGGGAAACCGTTTATAGAGAAAATAGCTCGTCTGACTTGATGAGCGAGTTGTGAATGGGTTCACCTGAAGGATGAAGGTATGAAATTTTACAAGTAAAAAGTAGACCTCTTGCAAAAGTGAGATTTTATAAGGTTCTGTTCTCCCCTGTTCCCTGTTAAGAGTTCCCGACTTCTGCAAGAAGTCTAGTGAATGAGTAAAACTATTCCACGTCTTCAAGGTGCAAGGATAGGTCTTCCTCGCCCTTACAGACTTCACCCTTCCATCACCGCATTCAACAACTTATCAGCACCAAACCGTATTGGATCTGTACAAGGTATCCCAGTTTCTGCTTCAGTCTGAGCTATAGCATCCAATGCCAGTGATTCATCTAAATCTTTCGTGTTCAAAGATATGCCGACTACAGCTACAGGTGCAAATGCACCACCTGCACGGGCAACAGTTTCATAAAGTTTCACCACTTCTGATAAAGGCGGAATGGGTATACCATTGACCACTTCAGTTTGTCCAGCACGATGGACGAGTATCATCTGTGTTGGTTGCGATCCCCTGATTAAGGGTAACGTTGCGCTAGAACCTGGGTGCAGCAGCGAACCTTGTCCTTCAATATGCAAGATCTCATAGTTTCTACCATAACGCATGACCATCTGTTCCACAGCACCAGCGGCAAAGTCTACTCTGACTGCATCCAAAGGCACACCATCCCCTTCTATCATCAAACCAGTTTGACCTGTGGCAAGAAATTTAGAACGCCAACCCCGCAATCGCGATGCCCAATGTAACTCCAAGCTAGTTGACATTTTGCCAACTGCCATATCGGTACCCACAGTCAAAACTCGCCGACATGGGAGAATACGTGCTAAACCGCTAGCAACACCTATATTAGGTGGTTCTTTCCGTACATCCCAAATAAGTTGCCCTGGTTTAAGCAATGCTTTTAACTCTGGCATACTTGCCAATGGTGTGTGCAAACCATTCACCACTGACATTCCAGCTGATAGAGCATTCTTAAGGTCATGCCAATAATCATCTGGTAAAGCACCCCCTTCAGGAGCAATGCCAATAACCAAAACTTGAGGCTGATATTCCAGCGCTGCTGCAACCGATGCCACTATTGGCACATCACGCTTGATACCCGTTAACTCAGACAGGGATTTGCCTGCACATTCGCGGTCAATCACTGCTACTATTGAGGCTTCACTGTAGCGTAGAAGTGACAGACCAGTTTTGCCATGAGATCCGGTGATTTCCTCATGTAGTAGAATAGCTACCCGTTGATTAAGCGCCAGACGCACTGTGTTGTACCCCCAACCCTGGTAAATCGTTTGGTAAAATTCTCCCCTCCTGCACGTATGCACCTGTAAAAGGGTCATCTATTAAATTTAAGTGACTATCCAAGTCGAGATAGTCAGCTAATGGGGCAAGTTGTGCCGCTGCTGTATTCGCTAGCGTACTGTCGGAATAGCAACCGAACATCACTTGTAACCCATATGCCCGTGCCGTATGTACCATCCGCATTGCCTCGGTTAAGCCCCCTGATTTCATAAGTTTGATATTAATCCCATCCACACAGCTTGCCAATTTGGGAATATCGAAGCTATTAAAGCAACTTTCATCAACAAAAATAGGTAGAGGAATTCGCTTCTTCAGTTCCGCTAAATTGTCTTCCTGTCCTTTTGGCAGAGGCTGCTCTACATACTTTACACCTATATCAGCAAGCCAATTGCACATGGGTACTGCATCTTCCAAATCCCAACCCCCGTTTGCATCAACGTACAGCTCTCTAGCTGGTGCTTCTTCTCGCACTGCCATTAACATTTTTCGGTCTGCGCCAACACCATCCGGACTACCCAACTTTACCTTGAAAACACGGACATTGGTGAATGCGATCCAATCCCGTACCCTAGCCCTAGCCCCTTCTGGTGAATTGATCCCAATTGTGACTGAAGTCGGCACTATAATGTTGCGATTGAGTCCCCATATTTGCCACAGAGGTAGCCCCACGCGCTTTCCCAGCCAATCGTGCATTGCCATATCCAACGCTGCTACAGCAGATGAAGGCACCAACTCTTTTGTTAACACTTGCTCGATTTCCTGCCGTTGCAATGGACTGAATGCTTGCAAAGAGGGCGCTACTTGCAGCAAAGCATTTTTGATTATCTCAGTTGATTGCGGATAAGTGCTCACACTGAATGGCGATGCTTCCCCCCAGCCTTCAATACCATCGTGCAAAATCCTCACCCATATATTCGTCGTTTGTACCGTTGTGCCGCGACTAATGGTCAAAGGAAAGCGCTTATTTACGGTAAATGTTTCTACTTTTATTTGCATGGTAATGCGTGATATTGCAGTAGAACCGCTTGCTTTTTGAAATCAAAACTTAGTTCAGCTTTTTATCCACATTCTGTCTCTGTTATACTCTTTAGCAATTGTAAACTTTTCCTATTACCTTTTTATCTATTTTGGTATCCATTTTATTTCGATGACAAACTTACAAAAATGGAAGCTTTTGCACTCCAAAATGATTTTGGATCATTACTGGTGCAAAGTGAGGCAAGATGAAATACAATTGCCCAATGGTAAAATTATAGATGATTATTTTGTAAATATTAGACCAGAAATTACTCTCATTTTACCTATCACTAGTAGCCAAGAGATTATTTTTGTACGGCAATACAGACATGCGGTAGGCGAATTTTTGTTAGAACTCCCTGCTGGTCTGTTCAACCCAGCACAAGAAAGTGCCGAAGCCGCAGCAGTTAGAGAAATGCAAGAAGAAACTGGTTATATTGCACAACAAGTGACAAAAATAGCAACGCTATATGATAACCCTAGCAAAGATACAAATAAAATACATTTATTTTTAGCAGAAAATGTGATACAATCTGGGGAACAAAAGTTAGACATGACAGAAGAAATAGAAGTTCTCCTGATTCCTACAGAATCAGTTAGAGAGAAAATCCTTCAAGGTGAAATTTCTGTAGCGGGGACGGTTGCGGCTATTTGCTTGGGTTTAAATTTATTACATTAGAGTGCCATACACTACATTCACACTAACTACTAAATTCATCCAAAATTAGAACCGCAGCCTGTAGCGGATGGACGCAGATCATTTTCTATTACATCTGCGTTTATCTGCGTCCATCTGCGGTTAAAATCCACAATTCAGCGTGCCCACTGCTGCAAAATATAAGCGTAAAAAGCCTCTTTATCTACCATTACCATTGCATAAATCTTACGACCTCTTGGCACTATTTTGGTACGTCCCTGACTCAGACCAGTGGTGATAATTTCTGTTTCCCACTCCTGCAGTTGATAAAATTCTGGATGAGCAAGATAAGCTGTCGCCAGCACATCCCAAAAATAATAGTCTTGAGGGATAACTAGCGCATAACATTGTCCTGCTAAATCAGATATGGGATATTGGCGTTGTTTTCCCATTTTGTACACAATTTCTGATGTTACAGGTACATTGTTAGTCAAATCCAAAGGACACATGATAACTTCAATCTGGGTTTGCCACACCCTCTCTGCAGAAATTGGATCCCAATACACATTCCATTCTGCGGAACCATCTTGTCCTGGTTCCCAATTTTTTTCCACATTACCAGCGACATTCAAAGCACCACCCATCCAGACAATCTTTTGAATTTTCGCTTCAATTTCTGGTACTTTGTTGATCGCAGTTGCTACTGTAGTCAATGGACCAGTAACCATTAACGTTACTGGTTCTTGTGCCTCTTGTAACACCCGTATCATGAAATCTTGACCAGGTTCTGCAACTAGAGATGTGCGAATTGTTTCACTTTGATTGAGAATGGGAAGATGGTTAATAACAAATGAATCGCGGCGATAAAGGCGAGGGAAGGGATTGATACCGCGTACAGTGCTTTGGGCAACTCTGATGTGAGAACACTGCATTAAGTCTAGAATTTTACGTGTAGCGCTTACGGCTGGTTCGGCATAGCAATCTGCTGGAGTCACAACAACACCTAGTGGTTGTATGTGATCCATAGTCATCAGCAACATAGTTGCTAGATAATCATCTACACCACCATCGTGATCCATTAAGACAAGTTGTTTAGACATGGAGATAAAAAAATGAATGAGAAAATAGATGAATTCATGCAAGCTGCAATCGCACAAGCCAAACAAGGTAGACAAGAAGGTGGAATTCCCATAGGTTCCGTTCTTGTCAAGGATGGCAAGATTCTCGGCAAAGGACACAACAAGCGCGTGCAAGATGGCGATCCAATCACCCACGCCGAAATCGATTGCCTTCGCAATGCTGGTAGAATCGGCAGCTATAAAGGTACAACACTCTATTCAACCTTAATGCCGTGTTACCTGTGCGCTGGAGCAGTTGTACAATTTGGCATTAAAAAAGTCATCGCTGGAGAATCAAGAACCTTTCCTGGAGCAAAAGAATTTATGGTATCCCATGGTGTAGAAGTTATTGACCTTAATCTTAATGAATGCGAACAAATGATGAGCGAGTTTATTGAAGAAAATTCTCAGTTGTGGAACGAAGATATTGGCAAGTAGATAAGAGATTTTGGATTATTTCACGCAAAGACGCCAAGACGCAAAGAACATTGTCTTTAGGGCGGCTCTCATTGGGAATCGCCCTACTCACCTGATAATAATTATTATTTTTGCAAGTTGGAGCTTTTACTTTTTGTCAGTCCCTAGCTTAACCTAAGCAAGATGTTGTTAGGAACTTCTTTAGCCAAGACTCCTCAATCTGTTCGAGTGAATCCAGCTTGACATCTGCGATCGCAAATCGGGGGTCTTTTCGATCTTGTGCTGCTGGAACAGCGATACATCGCATAGAAGCTGCCTTAGCACTAATCGTACCGCGAACGGAATCTTCAAACGCCACACACTTGTTTGGATGCACGCCGAGGCGATGAGCACTCGTCAGATACACCGCAGGATGAGGTTTGCCATATTCCTCTGTCTGTGCAGAATTGACAACATCGAATGCATCTAGCAAACAAAGCTTATTCAGCACTGTCTCAATCAAACACATTGGAGATGAAGTGGCTAACGCCAAAGGCAATTGCATTTGCTGACACAATTGTACAACTTCAACTGCACCAGGCATTGGTTGTCCGACTGTCACCAAAAGTTCACTAACGCGACTGATAATCCGTTCGGCTACTGTAGACTGAGTTGGTCCCGTCCAAGGAAATAGTGCATACCAATAGCTGACAACCTCTGAGGTTCGCAAACCCATTGTTTGATTGCACATACTCTCTTGGAGTGGGACTCCCAGGTCATTGAATATCTCCAATTCCGCGATGCACCATAAAGCCTCGCTGTCAATGAGCAAACCGTCCATATCGAAGATGACCGCCGCGTCTAGCATGAGAATCTCCTTCAAGCGTCTATGTCAACAACGGTGCGTGTACCTGGTTGCGGACTCCAATTCGTCAACTCTTCGGGAAGCTTTTCCAGAGGAATGACTCGACCTAGCAATTGTTCAAAAAATGCTTCGTCGCTCTTAATGTGCGCGATCGCACTTCCCATAGTCTTATCTGTCGCACCGGCGAAGGATGTCAATACTGCAATCTCTCGCATAAAGAGTTCATGTGGGGAAACAGGTAAGGCAATTCCTTGCTTGGGTACACCATAAATACACACGACACCTGCTTTGCGTACCACACGCAATGCTGTCGCAAGACCACTTGGTGAACCGGAACACTCAACGACCAAATGCGCTTTATCTTCTTCTGGTACTTCTACCCGCTCTATTCCCAATTTCTGTGCCCAAGGGATCGGCATTTTAGTGATATCGTAGAGCTTGATTTCCCCATCGAAGTCGGGAGCATGAGTCAACAGGTAACTGATCAGAGCGCCCGAAAGTCCACCCCCAATCACTAAGATTGTTGGTTGTGAAACTGACAACAAATTGGCAGCAGCCAGAATTCGTCCTACTCCCCGAACCGCGCAACTCAAAGGCTCGATGAGCACTCCCAACGCGGGATTACGGAAGTCAAAGTGGTGTAAAGATTTCCTGGGTACGCCAATCTTCTCGGCATATCCCCCGTGCTGATTCACGCCCAGTTCCTGCAAATTCTGACAGTGACTGGTGAGTCCCTCTTGGCAATAGCTGCATTGACCGCAGGAAATCTCGTTATTCAGGGCAAAATAGCCTTGTTCATGAGGTAGCTGACAGACGACCTCATGACCTAGAATAAGTTCGGACTCTAAACCCCCTGCTGTCAGTTGTTGATCTGTCTTGCAAACTCCGACGAATTCCACATCTGCAATGACTTCTCCCTCTTGAGCAAGAGTGGGCGCGCTGACTTCGCGAATCTCTACTTGATTCGGTCCGTATAGAACTGCGGCTTTCATCTGACACCTCCTAATACAACTGGAGTCGGAGAAAGTTTTGCTCCCAGCTTTTGCAGCACTTGATCGAGGACTGCAATTGTGAGGTCTATTTCTGAATAGGTGATGTCTAGGTAGGGAGCAAACTTGAGGGTGTTGAGGTCATATCCTCCTGTTTGCAAGACCATCCGCCAGGTTTCTCCCCCAGATGTAAAGTCGTTGTCTTGTGCGATCGCTGCTGCTAGTTGGGCAGAATTACGGTACGGTACGCCCTGTTCATCTGCAAAAACCATGTTCAGCAAGAGTCCTAACCCATCCACGCTGTAGACGAAGGGATAACGCGCTTGCAGTTGTTGCAGCTTTTCCAAAAAGTACGCACCCTTTTCTGGCACTGATGTTTCATAGTCCTGTGCTAGCATATATCGCCATGATGCCAAAGCTGCAGCAGTTCCCAGGGGGTGATTCGCAAAGTTGCTGTGGGCGTGTCCGGGAGTAAAGACTTCTGGATCTACCAAATCTGCTCTCGCCCATACTAAACTCACTGGACTCAGACCATTAGTAAACGACTTGCTCAAGGTGATAATATCTGGCACAAAATCAAAATGCTCAAAGCCGAACAATTTTCCTGTACGGTACATCCCAACTTGAATTTCGTCTGCTATGACTAGAATGCCACGCTGTTGTAATTCCTCTAGAAAATTGCGATAAAAATCTTTCGGTGGGATGGTGTATCCTCTCCCCTGACAAGGCTCTACGACAATAGCACCTACTTCTGAACTGGTCTGACTTGCTATTCCATAATATTCATTGGAAAAAGCCTTGCCAATCATTTTGGCGCAGTACAAATCGCAGGTTTCTCTTTTCTTTTCATAAAAACATTGGGCGCAGTTGGCAAAGGGAAACATAATCGCCCTGTCTGGAAACTCGTTGTAATATTGTCGATATCGGTGGCTACTTGAAAGACCTAGTGTCCCAAGGGAACGACCGTGGTAAGCACCTGTCATCACAGCTACCCGATTCTTTCCTGTATTTTTACGAACTATTTTTAGTGCATCTTCTACCACAAGCGAGCCGCCAACGTTAAACGAGACTCGACCTTTTACGCCTGTTCTTTCATAAATGGCATCAACTACCATTTTGGCTACCAACAATTTCTCACGATGCAAGAAGTCACCACAAGCTTGGGGGAGAGTATTGAGTTGTTTGAAAACCTCTGATTCTATTTCTGGATTGCGATACCCGAAGTTACAGCTTGAGTGCCACATTCCAGTATCAATGTAAGTGTTACCTTCGTCATCGAAAATTAATCCTCCTTTGCAACCTTTGACGAGGATAGGCTTATCCTGATAATGGACAGTATCTCCCCACGAAAGATATTCCCGATCAATTTGGCGCAAAACTTCGTTGCTGACTGTAGATAATACGTCCAGTTTCTCTTGATGATTGAGCATATTTTTGTTTTTTCCAAAGTGTTATTTAACAACCCTTCATTCTGGAGGTGTCTGAAAAGATTTGAGCAAGATATATATTTGGTGAGTCATTGCGGTTTTGGGGTTTTACGCCAAGTTAGCTCATCTAATGTTGGGGTCACAACAGTGCAGTGTCTCTTTGAGACTGCTTATTCCTAATCTTATTTCGCAATATTTAAAATTGCTAGGCTTGGATGCTTGATCAACTGGTCACTGCTACTTTTACATCAATTGCAGACACAGTAATAACTGTTAATCTGACGAATTAGAAGAACTCGCTTAATTGATTTCACGGCGTAGGTGTAAATATTTGACTTGTTTGGTAGCTTGAGTTTGCTTTTTATTTTCTTGCTTCTACCTTTTTTGATTGCACTGGCTTATACTTTTTTATAACTATGATTAGTATAGGTGAATGTTCTAAATTATGTCAACAGGTCAAGGCAAAAAACGAGTCAAAAATATTCCGGTTCTGTATGACGAGCCAAAAAAGAAAAGAGGTGTAATGCTTACAGACACCGCTTGGCAGAAAATACAAGAATTAGCTCTTAAGGACAAAACAAGTGCTAGCGAATACCTAGAAGAGTTGATTAGAAAATACTGCCTTTTATCCATTGAGCTTTTCTGGGTATGGCCTAGTGTTTCGAGTAAATTTCTTTCGCTTCTGCTTCAGAGCACAAGCGATTTAATTTTTTCGTGGTACTCAATTTAGCAGACCAGTATCTTTTTAATATTATGTCTGGGCAGCTGCCGAGACTCAAATGTACGTTAGTACAAAGCTATAAGTGGCAAAAGTACTTTTTGTACTCACTCTGGGCTGAGTTCTGTGGGCTGCTGCTCTATTGCAAGTGAGTTTAACTCGCTACTTTTCTCAAGGGAGTCCTCCTCTGCGACTTGTGGTATTGACTCGCTACTTTCCTCTACCTTTTTCTGGCTCACAGCCATGAACATTGCTACTAGAACCATTCCTGCACCGATAAAACCATTAGTTCCAAAAGTTTCGCCAAGTAACAAAAACGCGAGAATTGTCCCAAAAATTGGTTCCAGTGCTTGTATGATCACAGCTTCAAAAGCTGTAATTCGGCGTAATGCCAATATCTGTATCCATATGACAATGGCGGTACCAATGATGCCAAGGTAGAGGAGAACACTTAAATTTGTGAAATTCGTTACAGTCTCACTGATGGCTTCAAACTGCCCAATGACTTCAGGCGCGGCCCACAACCAAGATAGTAATGCTATGGTCGAGAGCTGAACCATGCTGAATGATAGAGGAGGGTGGTCTTGCCCAAGTATCTCAACTGCGATCATAAAACCTGCGCTGAAGAAAGCACAAAGGAACAGCCAAAATTCTCCTATGGGAGGCGGACCGTTTTCCCAGCCTATAATTATGATTCCAGTGGAAGCAAGTACAGCTGCCAGTAACGATATGATAGATAGGCGACGGCGGAACACGAGTTCGAACAGTGTCACTAAGGAGACGATCAGACCATAGACAAATGTTGCTTGATTAGCTTGAAGTGTCTTAAGCCCAATCGTTTCACTCGTAACGGAACCAAACATGAAAAGTCCAACAATTATCCCGTCACGTACCAAGCGGATATTTAGGTTATGAGCGAATAAGGCAAAAGCTATGGCACCAAGCGTGAAGCGAATTGCTACTTGTATCATTGGCGAAACGTTACTAACTATTTCTTTGATCGCCACAAATGTAGAAGCCCAGATGAAAGCTGTAATAATCATCAATACAATGCCTTGGGCATAGTAATGCCGGGTATTATCTGTATTGGATGTGTTATTTATGTTTGATGCCGTCATAATAACATTGCTAGCTTTTCAATTTATACCTGCCGCCACTTAACATTGTGCCACCATTAAACATTTGAGTAAAGAGGCTATTGAAAAAAACTAATAATTATCATTCAATTGAGTAAAAGCTATTTTCACCCAGTCTTGTCCTATAGGAATCTGGTTTTATTTTTACTAAGCATACTGACATTACTAAGCATACTGAAACTCAATTACTTGCCACACAAGACTTGTGCTGTGAAAATTTTTCAAAAATCAAATCTAGTCCTATATACTGTAGTAAGTATAAACTGTTATATAAATCCTTATGACAGTGAGACAATTGTGTCGTTTAATATCTACTAACGAATACCAATTTAAAAAATATTTGCAAAAGATTTGCGACAAATAAAGATAAGTTGGATGAACAAGTAATTCTTTTTCCTCACGGAGATAACTGTCATGAAGTGGTATAATGAACCCCCTACTTGGAATATCCAAGGTGGCACTATCAAGATTACCTCAAGTCAAAACACTGATTTCTGGCGCAAGACCTTCCACGGCTACATTAGGGATAATGGACACTTCTATTACAAACAAGTCAGTGGAGATTTTATTGCTGAGGTCAAAATTAGTGCTCAGTATAAAGAGCAATATGATCAGGCAGGACTGATGGTGCGTTTAGATGAAACCAATTGGTTGAAGTCTGGGATTGAATTGATTGACGGCGTACAGCATGTTATTGCTGTAGTGACCCATGATTACTCAGACGTGTCTGTTGTCCCTATGTTACACAGCCCAGCTGCAATTTGGATGCGTGTCATTCGACAAGGAGCAGCTGTGCAAGTTTTCTACTCTCTAGAAGGACAGAAGTACACCATGCTTAGAATGGCTCATCTGACATCTGTTGAGACTGTGAGTGTGGGGATTATGTGTGCTTCACCGAACGGGAACGGCTTCCCCGTGAACTTTGAAGGGTTCAATGTCGAATCTCATGAATAGAGTTTGTGGCTGCATTTTGCATTTATAGACTGCAAGCAGTATCTTTCCTGAATACAACATCTTTGACTCAATGCACCCAGTATGCAATGGTGGGGGTATAGTATTTAAGTACTATTATCAGTATTCCTAACAATTTCTTCAAAAAGCTTTTGCAATAGATCCTTGATGTGTAACGATAACGTACAGAGGCAAAATGTTTTTTTAAGGCTTGCCTTTATGGCTTAAAGGTTCATTTTTGCTTACCTAGCATAGTGATGACCATAGTACTGATAGTGTAAGGGTACGTGATGTCAAATACTAACAACAAGCAACAGAAATTTGCATGTGCTGCATGGGGTTTTAGAGAGTTAGAAATCCCAGAATACTTCCGTTTAGTGGCTAACTTAGGTATAGAGTCGGTAGAGGTTAATGTAGATCGCAGAACACCTAAACATTTACTGGATAATTGCAGTGACGAGGCAGTCGATCAGGTTGCTCATTGGGCTGATGAATTTGGAGTGCATGTCATTTGCGTAGCAGCCGATAACGACTTCACTGTGGTGGATGCATCGGATTTGGAAGAGCAGATTCAGAAGGTTCAGCGTTATGTAGACATCGCCAAACGCTTAGGAGCAGAGGTCGTTCGAGTTTTTACTGGTGGTGATACAAATGAGAATCTTTCTTCAGAAGTTTTGAACCGCCTCCATTACGCTTTCAATCGTGCTGGAGATTATGCGGAAGAACATGGGATTAAGCTGGCAATTGAAAATCATGGAGGACTGACAGTTAATGGTCAACTGACAGCAAAAATCATGGAAGGTATAAAAAGTCCTGCAGTTGGAGTTAATTTCGATCCAGCAAACTTCTTGAAGGAAGGCGTGGATCCGTTAATAGCGCTACGCTATATCCTTCCATGGGTGAACTACAGCCATTGGAAAGATGTTCGGTGGAGCAATGGTGGCACAGAATACTGTGCCTTTGGCGAAGGAGAAATCTATTGGAAGCCAATTCTCAAGGAGCTATTAAACTCTGGCTACCAAGGCTATTGGACGGTCGAATACGAAACAATTGAAGATGTTGAGCGCGGAACGAAAGATAGCTTGGTTTGTCTGCGTCAGATGTTGCAAAAAGCTTCCTAAGATACTAGAATACACTGGTTTATCGAAATGGGTGTGTTGTCATAATCACAGATAGTACTACTAGGTAGGGAAAAGCGATCGCTCTGAGTTCTTAATCTTGCTGGAGCCAAGGTGGTGCTGAACGACATTGTTAAGAGCGTGCGAAAAAAATCGAAAGACAAATAAATAAAGGGATTTATTTTAAGATGAGAAGACTTGCAGATAAAGTAGCTTTGATAACTGGTGGTAGCTCCGGGATTGGTCGGGCTACGGCACTGGCTTTTGCCAAAGAAGGGGCTAAAGTTGTTGTCGCCAGTCGGCGGAGCTTAGAGGGCGAGGAAACTGTACAGTTGATTAAAGAGATAGACGGCGAAGCTTTGTTCGTTAAAACTGATGTTTCAAAAGCGACAGAGGTTGAGGCATTAGTTAACAAAACTGTGGAAACTTATGGTCATCTGGATATCGCCTTTAACAATGCAGGTGTTGAGGGACCAATCAAAACGCTTATCGAACAGACAGAGGAGGAGTTTGAGTCTATCATCAACATCAACCTTAAAGGTTTATGGTTATCCATGAAATATGAGATTCAGCAGATGCTTCAGCAAGGTGGTGGCACTATTGTCAATACCTCCTCAATATCTGGACTGGTAGGTATGCCTGCTTCCTCTATTTATGCTGCCAGCAAACATGGTGTTTTAGGAATGACGAAATCAGCAGCTTTGGAATATGCTAAGTCCGGCATCCGAATCAATGCGGTGTCTCCTGGCTCTATCGAAACCGCAATGTTAAACCGTTTTCTCAGCAGTAACCCGTTCCTCGGTAGTAGCCAAGAAGCCAAAGGGCAAATGATGGCAAAGCATCCATTGGGGCGTATTGGTGAGCCGGAAGAAGTTGCTGAAGCTGTGGTGTGGCTCTGTTCAGACGGGGCTTCGTTTGTCACTGGACACTCCCTAGCAGTTGATGGCGGTTATACCATACAGTAGGAAATTCAGCAATTTTGTCAATGATTTCATGCAGAGGCGCAAAGACGCCAAGAAAAGAAAGCATTCTTTGCGTGAAACTTCACACAACGCCTGTTTGTCTCAAAAACGCATGAAAAGTCTCCCTATCAGGAAGCGAAGGTTGCGCCCCTAGTTTGGTTACAGCCAAAGCACCTGCTGCTGCACCCCAAACGATCGCTTGACGCAAAGGAAATTCCTCACAAAGCGCTGCAGCCAAACCGCCATTAAACGCATCTCCCGCAGCAGTTGTGTCAACTACATGAACTGGAAACGCAGGTGTAAAAAAAGTTTCTTCTGGAGTGGCACAAACAACGCCTTTTGCTCCTAGTTTCACAATAGCATTTTTCACACCCCGCTGCTGTAACACCTGGGCTGCTTTTTTGGCTGACTCTTCTGTGTCTACAGGAAAACCCACCAGTTGCCCTGCTTCCACCTCATTTGGTGTCATAATATCTACCAAAGGGTAAAGTTCATCTGGTACATCCTTCTGCGCGGGCGCTGGGTCGAGAATAACTGTAACTCCGGCTTTTTGTGCAGCTTTAGCAGCTGTAACAACCGCAGGTATGGGGATTTCAAGTTGTAAAAGTAACGCTGTCGCCTTTGGTAACAAACACGATAATCTTTCCACATCCTCCTGATTGACGCGCCCATTCGCACCAGGAATGACAATAATTTGATTTTCGCCCCTTATATCTACGGTGATAATAGCAATACCAGAACTAACAGTTTCATCTACAAACACATTATCTGTTTGGACACCGGATGTTTGCAGACACCTGACAAGTTCTGCACCAAAACTGTCTGCGCCTACGCGTCCTACTATGTAGGTTGAAATTCCCAATCGCGCTGATGCGACTGCTTGATTTGCACCTTTCCCGCCTGGTGCTTTGAAAAAATCGTGTCCTAGCAGCGTTTCTCCTGCAACTGGTAGCCGGGGTGCTGTTGCTACCAGATCTATGTTGATGCTGCCGAATACGATAATAGTCATAATTTGGGGAAGTCGTGCAGAATTATATTATCTCGCGTTCAGGCTTAGATATTGACGCAGGATGTTTTGTGCTGGTTGCAATAATAGTTCCGGTTCAAGTTCGTCCACCCGTTAAATTAAGCGCATCTTGTGATTGGTAGAAAAAAAGAGGTTAACTCATATGGTGACAACAGCAATAACCAGTTCACAACGAGTGATACTGCAAAACATCAGTTGGCAAACCTTTGAAAAAATTCTTGAAGAAACAGGGAATCATCGTACCACCCGACTGGCTTATGACAACAGAACACTAGAAATCATGACACCTTTAATGCCCCATGAATATAACAATAGACTACTGGAACACTTAGTTTTTGCTCTAGCTGAGGAACTGAACCTCAACATCAAAAGTATTGGTTCAACAACGTATAAACGCAAGGATTTATTACGGGGTGTGGAACCAGATTCTGGTTTTTATATCCAGAATGAACCTGTGATGAGACAGAAAAAGAATCTTGACTTAAACCAAGACCCACCTCCTGATTTAGTCATAGAGGTAGATTATATTAGTGCATCCATTGACCGAATGTCAATCTATCTTGCATTAGGTGTTTCCGAAGTTTGGCGTTATGACGAACCTGTCATGCAAATTTACCAACTTCAAGAAGGGGTGTATATTCCTTGTGATGTTTCTCCTACTTTTGCCAATTTACCTTTAACACAAATTCCCCAATTTTTAGAAGAAAGTCTGAAAATTGGTGAAATTGCCATGCTTCGCTCTTTTCGCATCTGGGTTAGACAGCAGATGAAACAAAGTTTTTAAATTAGAACTATGTCTAAAAACTGCCGCCTAGTATGCTTACCAGTTAAAGCAATAAATCAACCTTATGTATAAGGTTGCAATTCGCTACATTTCTATTTTCTTGCGTATGTTGTTTGGTTTTTTTCAGTCCCAATACTGCACCACTAGCACTTAGTATCACCAAACCCCATATATAAGATGCTTCAGGAACAGCCTTTGCTTGACTAATCACACTCACGTTTGGATCTAGAGCATCACCTGTGGAATACACATAATCAAAAGCAGCTTTGTCATCAAGAATACTAGCACGCAAAAAGAGTCCACTCCAACGGGCTACAGTTTCTACTGCTACATCTTGAGGGAGAGTTGGCATGTTAGGATCTGGTATTGGACCTAAAGGGTTATTAATATTCGTGATGCCATAGTGGTTAGCGCCCAAAATACTAATCAACGCTTTAGGAGGAGTCTGGATTTGCTCGTAGGTTTTCTCAGCGTTAATGGGAAGTGCTCTGCTATCCTGAGTTCCCTGTAATAAAGCAACGGGAATTCCTGAATTATTAATAGGAATATACTCCTGATTTTGATTACGGAGACCTGCACCAAAAAACGCTCCTGCTACAAGTTCATTTGGTCGATTGAAGGAACCTTCACATTGAATAGGGGAGAGACAAAGGTTTGCAATAGCAGATAGCCCAACAGCGCCTCCTGCGGAGTGACCGAGTAAGCCTAGTTTTTGTGTATTAATAACATCCGCAATCGGTGAAGCAGGATTAGAGTTTTCTACTTGTATTTGTCCTAAAACAGCGTTGATTTGTGAGGTTTCAGGTAGCAGTCCTGTGAATCCGAACTGAGGGAGAGACCTTGGATGATTAGGTACGACCACTACAAATCCGTAACGAGCTACTATACTGGCATATTCTGAGTAATCTGATTTATCAACATTTGCACCTTGCAATAACAGCGCAACAGGGAAGGAATAGTTGCCAGTTTTCAGGTTCGATGGGCTGGGATAGTATATATCAGCTATGTCATTATTAGCGGAGATTGTCGTGTTGTAGCTCACCACATCGTTAAATAGAGGTGCATCATTGAAGGTTGCAGCAGCTACTACTTTCCCTGTACCGCAGACTATCAATGCTGCACTAGCAGCTACTGATAAAGCTTTGATGGTAGCCAAAGAAACGACTCCTTAACTAAATATATTTATATGTACTATGTGTACTCGCTGTGAGAATATCTGATAACGCAGTTGTGAACAAGTGTTATTCACTAAAAATTATAAATATCGAATGACTCTACAGGGATTGCCCGCAGCAACGACATTTGCTGGTATATCTTTTACAACAATACTACCAGCACCAATGGTAGTATTATCACCAATTGTGACACCTGGACAAATAATTGCACCACCACCAATCCAGACATTGTTACCGATTCTAATTGGTGAAGTAAGCTCTCTACCAGAAAGGCGAATTTTTGGCTCTATTGGGTGATAAGTAGTGTAAATTTGAACGTAAGGAGCACACAATACATTGTTGCCAATATGAACTGTATTACCATCTAAAATCACACAGCCAAAATTCATAAACAATCCGTCACCTGCATAAATATATTTACCATAGTCACAGTGAAATGGTGGCAGAATATTAATATTTTCTCCTACTTGACCAAATAATTCTTGTAAAATTTGCGATCGCTGCTCCAGTTGTTCTTCGGTTGTAGAGTTATACATTCTCAATAGACGAAATGCAAAGTTTCTTCCAGCAACCAATTCTAAATCGGAAGCAAGATACAGTTCGCCTGCCAGCATTTTTTGTTTTTCTGTTTTTTCCATAACAGAATTTACTTTTATTTTGTCTTCGTTACTTAGTTAATGAGCAACGATGGAAATTGTGTTTGATGATTATTTGCCGCAATGGAATTATACTGCTAAACCACAGACTTCATAATTCTGGAGCTTATTTAATCCACATTCCTTAGTGGGACTTAAACATTTTTGAGGACAAAACAAGCCTCAAACCCATGTAGGGCAAGGAAGATACACCAAATGCCCAAAAAGCCCTGGAACCCAGATATATCAACAAAATGCGCTAAACGATGTCAAAGTCTTTTGGGATATACGTTTGAGGCTATTTTCTCTGTGTTTTTTGTCTAAGTCCCGTTAGGGGAATTTTTAGCTCTACCGAATGGCATTCCTTGTCCGGACACCTAACGATCTTGTGTTTGGCACTTACAAAGAAAAAAATGCTTTAAATCGAGAGCAATCTTTGAAACGAAGTAATCGCCAAAAATCTCATCACGCTCTGCGCTTACGTGAGAAATTAGAAGCCCGGTAACTCTTACGAAACCGGGCTTCTTGGGATGCGCGATTTTTACAAATGAAATAGGACTGCTGTATAACATTAAATTTCTACGGATGTAAACTTTGGCGTTCTAGAAAAAAATAAGGTCAGCCACTACTGTGTAACGTGCTGACCTTATTTAATTTTTTTGATATACCCTAACGACCACGCAGGAAAGCGTATATCTGGTTCAGATAAGTTTCCCAAACTCGTGTTGTTATGTCTAGTGTTTGCGCATTGGGTACAAAACTTTCTAACCCCAACCTCCCTGTTCTGATAGCCTGTGGAGTTTGCAACAGGTATGGTGTTGTTCTGATGTCAGACATTCTTGAGGCATTGATGATACCATCGCTGGCTACAGTATTCTCTTGTCTTAATGCGACAAGAGTCTCAGATGTTAGTGTGGCTGTTCGCACGTTTTGGATAATTTCTTGATTGGCTAAGTATGGTTCACCTACCATTGCGATAGGCGATCGAATTAGGAAGTAAGCGACAGCTGGTGTACTTGCTAACAACAGAATTGTTAGTGCCCAGCCAATTAAGTATCCTCCTGGTGCATCCAGCACCCCTCCGCTTTTCATCCTCTGTGCCGCCAACATCATCAGCAAAATAGATGCTCCTAGAGGTTTAAGCGGAAACGACACTACCTGCCACAATGCGGCAACAGCTGGTTCATTAGGGTTAATGAACGACAGCAGCACGACAAGCAACAGAACAACTAAGATTAATCTCCCGACAAAACTTCCTGAGGGATAAAATCTCTGGAACAATGTAAATATGATAGTGCCAACAAGCAACCACAGTAATACCCGACTTAACAGTACAAACATAGATGACTAACTCTCAGATCTTCTTTTGTGGTCGGTCCTATAGGTTTTGGGCAGTGGGGTTATTGTATCGTCAAATTGTAATCGTACTGTTACCTGACTTCAAATACCTCACACCCTCACACCACGACAACCATCGTAGTGATTTTAGAGCAATTTATGACAACTGCATCCACGATCTGTTATTTTCCAGATCAGTAATGTGCCTCCTGTAAATTACATTAATTTTAGTCGTCGTCAAGTCAAAAGGAAAAACTATGTCGCCTGGAAAACCCACCATTTTGGTGACAGGGGGAGCTGGATATATCGGTTCCCACACGGTGCTTGCTCTTAAGCAGGCTGGTTTTGACGTGATAGTACTCGATAATTTGGTGTACGGGCATCGCGATTTGGTAGAAAAAGTTTTACAGGTAGAACTTGTGGTGGGAGACACAGGCGATCGCACGCTGTTGGATGATTTATTCAAAACACGTGATATAGCCGCCGTCATGCACTTTTCGGCTTATGCATACGTAGGCGAATCGGTTACCAATCCTGCAAAGTATTATCGCAACAACGTTCTCGGCACCCTGACTTTGTTAGAAGCCATGCTTGCCGCGTCTGTTAAGAAATTTGTATTTTCTTCTACTTGTGCAACATATGGAATGCCTGAAATTGTGCCAATTCCCGAAGACCATCCCCAAAATCCAATTAACCCCTACGGTGCTAGTAAGCTCATGGTAGAGCGGATTCTCTCTGATTTTCATGCTGCTTACGATTTTAAATCGGTGCCGTTTCGCTATTTTAATGCGGCTGGTGCTGCTCCGAATGGTTTACTAGGAGAAGACCACAACCCAGAAACCCACTTGATTCCCCTTGTATTGCTGACAGCGTTAGGCAAGCGCGAATCCATTTCGGTTTTCGGCGCTGATTATCCTACGCCTGATGGAACGTGCATTCGGGATTATATTCATGTTAGCGACTTAGCAGACGCTCACGTTTTGGGATTGGAATATTTGTTGAAAGGCGGCGACAGCGAAGTTTTTAATTTAGGAAATGGCAACGGCTTCTCAGTCAAAGAAGTTATTGAAACTGCAAAGCTTGTGACAGCAAAAGATATCAAAGTTGTGGAGTGCGATCGCCGTCCTGGAGATCCACCAGTCCTGATTGGCAGTAGCGACAAAGCCAGAAAAATCCTAAGCTGGTATCCACAATACTCTTCTGTTAAGGAAATTATCGCTCATGCTTGGCAGTGGCACCAGAGTCGTCATCAGTGAGGACAAGGGGAGTGCATTGGTGATAAGTTAAGCCTGTATGGCAGTTGTCAAGCAACAGAAGCGACAGGGGAGCATCCCAATTCTGCAAAAAAGACGGGTTTTGGGAGCATCTTGCTCCCTACTTTATTAAGTAGTCGGACAGAATTAATTACACAATGTCCAAGAGCGAATGAAGCGTAAGCGCAAAGCGCAGGTTCCGCTCGCTGCGGACTGTAAATATTTTTGTCCAGCTACTTATCAAGCGGGCTTTCCGGCCCGCACTACAAAATAAAATAAATTTACACATTTGGGATGCTCCCAGCGACAGAGCGTAGCCATTACCAAATAATTTGGTTATTGGCGACAGGAAAAACGCCTCAATAAGTGGCACAAGTCACAGGTTATAAGAATTTGGATTTATCAGCTAATCAAACGGTATATAAAGAACTTATGGTGCTTCGTTGTCAAGAAATTATGAAATAGCACGACTTAATCCAAGGACTAACTTGCTACCACTGGTGGCCAAAAACCAGAGCGGCTTAACTATAAGTAATCATCCAAACTTGATATAAGATATCAGTCCCAGACTTACATTAAATTCAGAATTTTGAATTCTCTATGTGTATAGGAACGCACTACCTTGCGTTCGTACCAAGTTTTGAGTAAAAATGACTCTGCTACACACTAATCGTTGTTGTCTGTTGGTTATTCGCAGCCTTCTGTAATAAGTCTCTAACTTCTTCATCTGTTGTTTGCGGAAAATCTTCGTACCACAAACCAACACTGTAGAAGGGACTTGGCGTTGCCAAGCAGACAACTTCATCTACCTTGGCTTCAAAGTCTTTACAGGTTTCGGATGCAGCCACCGGCACAGCGACTATTACCTTAGCGGGTTTGTGTTGCTGCAACGCCACAACAGCTGCACGCATGGTTGCACCCGTCGCGAAACCATCATCTACCAAAATGACAGTACGTCCGTGGAGTTTTGGAGTGGGGCGATCGCCCCGATAGAGATATTCTCGTCGCTCTAATTCCTGTTGTTCTTTCGCCATCACCCTGTTAATAGCTGCCTCGGATATACGAAGCGATCGCACAATATCTTCATTCAAAACTTGCACTCCATTAGAAGCAATAGCTCCCATTGCTAGCTCTTTTTGTCCGGGTACGCCCAGTTTGCGTACTACCAAAACATCTAATGGAGCATTTAGTGCTTGAGCGACTTCAAAAGCGACGGGTACACCACCCCTTGGGAGCGCTAACACTACCACATCTTGGCGGTGAGGCAGTCCGTTGCGGGGGTTACCGAGCCACTGCGTTGGCGGAGAGAAGTGCCTTTTCCTAAGGGAAACGCTATGCGTTCGCCCTTGGCGTCTCCCCTTGGGAGATGCGCGGGTTCCCCGCGTTGTGGCAACTTCGGGGGTTCCCCCGCTTGTTCCTTGCGCGTCTCCGTAAGGAGAAGCATGTGGCGTCCCGTTGTAGGAACTGCCGAACCCGTAAGGGTTAGCATAAGCTGCCAACTCTTTAGCCACAAACTCACCTGCAGCATTTCGGTTTTTAAATAGCATAGTGTCGCGCTCCTTTTTCGCTTTCAAGGAAATGAGTTTTTAGGTATTAACACGCATCCTTCCTTGGCTACCTTCAAACAGTGGATCGTACTCCGGTGGGAGTTGAACACGCATATCGTCCATCTCGCCAGGGGTTAATGCTTAGCTCAGAACCTCTATCACCACACGGGAATCCCCAATGCCCATTGCCCAATGCTAACCAACTACTTGTGACCACACCCCTCCAGTACCTGCATATTCATGTTGCATGTATACTGCAATGCCTCTTGGTAGCTGGGATGCAGCGTCGAAAGGCTCATTTCCAGCCAGACGTTCAGCTAGTGTTTCCAGGGTAGCACGAGTAGCCACCTCAGCATCACCGCGAGAACTGAGACGGGCGCAATTTTGTACCTGCCCAATGAACTCGTCGTGTTGCATTTTCCCTCCTGATTTTTTAGACTATGACTTACTGTGGTTGGTGGTTTGAGAAATGCTCTGTTACTGCTGTTATTTATCGTGTTATTAGTCGATCCTAAAAACCCATTAATTACCTTTCCTCTGACTAATGGGGGGTTGTGTCAGTTTTATCGGTCTGCTCAACGAATGACTCGTGAACACTCATTTAGGGAGGATGAGGGAGATGCTTCCTCATCCTGCTCATTCCCTGCGAAGATTTCACAACTCAAATAGGACTGCTATATAGCAATCCGGAATCATTCGTGAAAAACAAAATCCCCGACAACTCTTACAAAGTCAAGGATCTGTGTCTTTCGGAATTTGTGTTTTTCAATTTTCACAATTCATCTAGGACTGCTATAGTTGCTATTATTTAGTCAATCGAAACGCTACAGGGGATATTATAAAGATGCAAGTCAGTGCTCGTAACGCGCTCAAGGCGACTGTAAAAAAGGTTGTGGACGGATCAGTTAACACTGAAGTGACGCTGGAAGTTACGCCTGGAGTAGAGGTGATAGCAATTATTACCAAGTTATCAGCCCAGAAGCTTCAACTTGCTGAAGGAAAAGAGGCATACGCTATCATCAAATCATCAGATGTTATGGTCGCTGTTGACTAGCAAATTCTCTTTGAAAAAGTTCTTAATTATCCGTAAACTACAGTATAAAACATTTGAAGCCTCCGATTAAATGGAGGCTTTTTTGTCTGTCTTTTTTTACTTTTCTTTGTGGGAATGTCCACTGAACGTGTCGTAAATATATCAGTACAGAAACCCAACTACAGCTTTGAATCCTCAAGATGATTTTGACGAGGTTGATGCTGGGCTATCCAAGGAATTCCTATTTTCTAACAGTGAATTAGTAGCATTGACAACAACCTGTGCTGCTCCTGTAAAAAACTCACGGTCGATAGTTGCTGGTACATCACTAGGTTGGTGATAATGGGGAGTACGTAGATTTGCGGTATCAGTCACCAAAACTGCACCGACTCCTTGATACCAGAATGGTGCATGGTCACTGCGTAAAGTATCAGGTGTTAGCAAGCCTTTAAGGAATATTGGCAATGTTAGCACGGATGGTAGAACTGTTTCCCCCGTACTTTCCTTATTGAGGGAGATGGCAGGGAGCATCTGTGAATTTTGAAAAGCATTGAGCAGTGAGAAATGTTCTGTATCGCCTATCACCGCCAAAAAGTCGCCCTTATCACTGGGTGGAGTCATTGGTAAACTTGTAGGGTATTTCTGACAAAGCGGAGTGTGACAAGCATAACCAACCATATCCATAACAATGACGCCTTGCAAGTTTTCCAGATGTTTCTTGTTTGTCACAAAAGCTTTACTCCCTAAAAGTCCTGCTTCCTCCTTGTCGAAAAAGGCGAGTTGCAATGTTTTGGAGGTGGGACGCGGACCAAAAAGTCGGGCGATTTCCAGAACAACAGCAACACCACTGGCGTTGTCATCAGCCCCAGGAGAGATATAGACAGTGTCGTAATGAGCTCCTACTAAAATTGCTCCTGCATCTTTATCAGTTCCCGGTTTTTCTGCAAAGATATTGACACCATCTTGGAATTTCTCTAGCTGAGGTTTCCAGCCCATTTTTTTCAATTCAGTTGTGATATAAGCGCGAGTACGCGATCGCTCTGCTGGTGTATGTCGTGTAAAATTTAACCTTAGAACGTGAGCAAACAGCTTATCAGCGGAAACTTGCAAGGAAGCAGGAATGCGGGGACGCAAAAATACGGGAGAAGAATTTTCTGTCTCTGTATCTTTAGGTCTCATAATCTGTGCATCTTCCCTTCCTAGTGTCTTTGTATCTTCATTTGTACTGAAAGGATTTCTAACTCTAATACTATAAAAGACTGACTCTCTATGCTGTTCGATAAAGGTGCTAGTAAGCACTACGGCAACTATTGTCACCAGTAGCAGAAGCACCAGCCAAAACCATTTTTTCATATATCTCATCAAAAATTTCCCCCTGCTCCCCCTGCCTGACAAGTGTAGGTTTTTCATAAAAGGGTGAGTCAGGACTCTCATGTGAACGTAGGAATAAGCTTTTTCTCCCTTGTCCCCTTGTCCCCTTGTCCCCTTGTCCTCCTTTTTCTCCATTCCTGACATAGAATAGCGCAAACACTAAGTTTGACATCGTGTCTTTTGACAGAAGAACTCACTTCATTTAAAGTTCCTCATGAAACTTTTTAATTTTCAGCAATATTTAAATTTAAATTTAATAACTCACATTTTTAATTCTTATTTTTTTATTTTTAATGACAATTTAATGACAAGATGATACATTTGTTACTTATCATGACTCTGGGATTTTTGGGAAGTTTTGGACATTGCGTTGGGATGTGTGGTCCTTTAGCAGTTGCGTTTTCCCTGTCTTATAAGCAGGAAACTTCCCGTTGGCGACAGCAATTGCAGTTTCATGCACTACTGAACTTGGGGCGGATGTTAAGCTATGTTCTCGTTGGTGCTGGTATTGGGGCGCTAGGTTCGGTGTTGCTGAATAGTGGACAAATAGCAGGAATTGGTAGCGAATTACGCCAATGGATGGCAATTATTACTGGCATTTTACTGATTTGGTTTGGCATTAGACAAATAAAACCTGACTTTCTGCCTCAAATTCCATTGCTGCACCCTCTTATGCAAGGTCGTTTACAGAACTACCTGAGTCAAGGAATGGTTAAACTTTCTCTACAAACTAAATGGTGGACACCAGCGCTTTTGGGTATGACTTGGGGTTTAATGCCTTGTGGTTTTCTGTATGCTGCTCAAATTAAAGCTGCTGAAACTGGAAATTGGTGGATGGGTGCAGCAACAATGCTAGCTTTTGGCTTAGGAACTCTGCCTACAATGTTAGGTGTGGGTGTGTCTACATCGTTAGTCAGTAAAGACAGACGCAGTCAATTGTTTCGCTTGGGTGGCTGGGTGACTCTCACAATTGGCATGCTAACGCTCTTGCGGACTGGCGACACAATGGTAGATTACACCGGACACGCTGCGTTAGTCTGTTTAATTTTAGCGCTTGTTGCTCGTCCCATCAGCAGCTTGTGGGCAGCACCTTTGTGTTACCGTCGTGCGTTGGGAGTAGCTGCTTTTGTGCTGTCTTTGGCTCATACCGTTCATATGATGGAACATTCACTGCAATGGAATTTGATAGCCTTCTTGTTCCTGCCACCACAGTATCAGTTGGGCACGGTTTTGGGTGCTGTAGCACTAGTGCTGATGACTCCCGCAGCCCTCACCAGTTTTGACAACTTGCAGAAATCTTTAGGCAAGCGCTGGCGAATAATTCATCTATTAAGCGTGCCAGCTTTACTACTAAGCACTATTCATGCTGTCATTATTGGATCCCACTACTTGGGTTCTTTTCAACCTAGCTGGGGGAATAAATTAGCCGCACTGCTTCTGGGAATTGTCACGCTGACTGTGTTGCTGATGCGTTGGCGCTTTTTTTGGTCAATGTTATCTTTACAGAAATTTTATGTTCACCCAAAAAAGTAGTCGCAGTAAATTCATGTACCAAGGATTAAAATCCTTGGCTCATAGCTTAAGTCCACTAAAATGGACTAAATATTGTTTTCGAGTTAAATACGGTAGGGACACGGTATTGCCGTGCCCCTACTATGTGGTGCATGGACTTGAAAACCGCTATCAGCTTGTTGACAATCCTGCCAAACAAGGTAAACGTCTTTGGCTAAGGCTTATTCACCGTAGTTTTTATGTATTAACACTTCTTGTTGTAGTTACATGTGTAACTAACGCTTACCCAGCCGTTGCCCATAAAATAGCGATCGCAGCAGATGTCGGCGCGACCTTACACATAGAACCCAATGACAATCCTCGCGCTGGAGAATCAACACAAACCTGGTTTGCTCTGACTCGTAAAGGTGGAAAAGTGATCCCTTTAGCAGAGTGTAATTGTCAATTGGCTATTTATGCTGAACCTCACTCATCTGGTGAACCACCACTCATCGAACCGCCCTTACAACCTGTTTCGGCTGAGCGTTATCAAGGTGTACCTGGTACCGAAATAACCTTTCCGAGACCAGGAGCTTATCAGCTACAACTGAGTGGCAAACCTAAGAATGGAGGGAGTTTCCAGCCATTTGAGTTAAAATTTGCAGTTACTGTGGCGGCTGGTTCAGCGACAACTGATAATTCACAAAATGTACCAAATGTCAACAAAAATGTAGCCGAAGAGCAAACTCAGGGAATACCATTTTGGGCGATCGCTCTTTCTGGTCTTTTAGCAGTCGGTGTCTTCTTTGGAGTATTGCGAATGGTGAAGAGGAGATGAGGAGTGGGAATTGGGGATTAGTCAAAAATTATTCTGCTCCCCTTGTCCCCTTGTCCCCTTACCGTGTACACACCAGATCGCTTTTCGCTTTTAACCTCACCCTCGCTCTGTGGAAATTTTGAACCGCTGGCGATATTTGGCAAATCTTTGGTTTACCACTACTGGATCTAATCCAAACTGTTCTAAAGAATACTGATGTACACCGTGTTTATGTTGAGGGCAGGGCTATTTCATTCTAAAAAGTTGCTGAAGTGTGTCTAGCCCAAAAGAGCAGAGCCGTTGAGCTTGTGCCATATTTTCAAACATATTGTCACGGAATAAATTGAGTGCAAAATTTCGAGCGAGCGCAAAAATTTGCGGAAGGGGGGTGGTGCGAATTCTAGAGGCATCTTCGCCTTGGGTAACGTCTCGAACGTAATGAACTTTATTTTCAACACCCCAATATCCTCTGATACGTGAGGCAAATGCTTCAGCAGTCTCACTTAAAGATGAAAGAGAATAACGGGTTTCATTAGTTACTTCAATCACATTGTGTGTGAAAACCTGACGACGCATTAATCGACACCGAAAGTGCCAACCGACGCATTGTCCCCTAAAACTTTGCCTTAGCGCAGCGGCTCCCCTAGGGAGCTTCCTTATTAAAACGAGTACCCGACTACGCCCACGAATTAACAAAACGAAGGCTGGCAAAGTTTTTACGTGTTAGACCCCCGTCCCTCCCCAAATCAAGCAGGATTTTTAGTATTAATTGAGAATCTCTTCTAATAAACTGCTTGATTTGGTGAACCAGCGCTGCAGGCGGCGGGTCTCCCACGCCCAGGCGACTGGTGAACCCGAAGGAGGCACTTCACGATTAATCGTGGAGCGCACAACGAGTACCCGTAAAGGGTTGGCACTTTCGGGGCAGGTTTTTCCCTCGACGTTCTGATTTGACTGGAATCAAAGTTGTAAGTCCAGGCCAAGGACGAATACCATCAAGATTTTGACAAATACTGACATGACGCTTTTCGACTCGACCGTGCCCTTTATTTATCTGCTCGTAAGTGAATTCCGGTGTAAAATTTGTTTTAACATCTTTCAATAGACCAGGTTGGTTGCCTTTTAAGGCAGCAATATAATCATTGCCACTGTTGATGATCAACTCACAAGTTTTTTTTGGGTATTAATGGCATCAAAGGCAAAAACAACTCCCTTTAGAGCTAGTTTCTCAATCAACTCTGGTAAAGCTTTAATTTCGTTGCTTTTGGTATCAACTTCACAAGGCTCCAAAATCAATCCCCGCTCCACAAGGTAAGCGCTAACCAACATAATTGCTGGGTGTGAATCAGAATATGGGTTGTCATTTTCTACTTGATATGAGCCTTTGAGGGCTATCATAGGCGTTCCTTTAGGGGTAGCGTTGGGAAGTTCAGAACCTGTCTATCGCAGCTTTGAGTTTTTGATTGACTTTTTTCGCTCCACGCCTGCGAGTGCTTTGATTCCGATGTTCATCCTTTTTTTCGGAATCGGTGAATTTAATAAAGTTGCGATCGCAGCGTTTAGTGCTCTACTTATTATCGTGTTCAACAGCGCCTATGGCGTTATCCATGCTACAAAGAACAGGATTTTAGCTGCGAAGGTGATGGGTGCTAATCGATTTAAGATTTTTAAAGATGTCTTGTTTTGGGAAAGTCTGCCTCAGACGTTTATTGGATTACGCAGCGCAATCAGTCTCGCCCTCGTGATTGTGATTGTGGCAGAAATGTTTATTGGTACTGAAACGGGACTGGGTAAGCGTATCATTGATGCTCAACAAGTCCTGAATGTCAAGGATATGTATGCTTCTATTTTGATTACTGGCATTCTGGGGTATGCCCTAAATGCACTGTTCTTGCTAATTGAGAAACGATTTATTCATTGGAGTGGTAGATAAGTGGACTGGATGAAACAAGAATCTCACGCGCTTTTAGCCGTGGGAGTGTCAAACCTTCTTCAACAATAGGATAGGGGGACCAGATTCTCAATCTTTTCATTTCATAAGAAAAATGTCATTCTTCTAATAGCATTCATAGAGCTTTATCTATAGTTATCACTTGTCTTGTAACGTTTACATGAGGAAAGCTACATCAATTGCAAGTGTTCAGTGATACTAGATTTATATCTATAGAATCGCTATTAGAGGAGAATAACCCTTGAACCAAGCGACGCTACACCAGTTGAAAGTGTTCGAGGCGGCGGCACGTCACGGTAGCTTTACTCGTGCTGCGGAGGAACTCTTTCTCACCCAACCCACTGTTTCCATGCAAATTAAGCAACTCACAAAATCAGTTGGGTTGCCTCTTTTTGAGCAGGTAGGAAAGCGCCTCTATCTTACGGAAGCAGGACGGGAACTGTTTGCCACTTGTCGGCAAATTTTCGATACAATTGCCCAATTTGAAATGAAAGTGGCAGATTTGAAAGGGTTAAAGCAAGGACAGTTGCGCTTGGCAGTCATTACTACAGCTAAATACTTCATACCACGTTTATTGGGTCCATTTTGCCAACTTTACCCAGGAATCGATATTGCCCTGCAAGTGACAAACCATGAAGGCATTTTAGAACGTATGAGCGGCAATATGGATGATTTGTATATTATGAGCCAAGTTCCAGAACATCTGGATGTCAATTGCCAGCCATTTTTAGAAAACCCCTTGGTTGTTATAGCACCAGCTAATCATCCTCTGGCAATGGAAAAAAACATCTCCATTCAACGTCTTGCCGATGAACCTTTTATTATGCGGGAACCAGGTTCAGGAACAAGGCGAGCGGTGCAGAAATTATTAGATGAGCATGGAGTGGTGGTAAAGGTTAAGCTGGAATTGGGGAGTAACGAGGCGATTAAGCAAGCAATTGCTGGTGGTTTGGGAATCTCCGTTTTATCTCGACATACTTTAATGACAGATGGTAAAGATTTAACCATTCTGGATGTAGAACACTTTCCAATTCAAAGGAATTGGTACATGGTTTACCTAGCTGGTAAACAACTATCTATCGTTGCTCGTACCTATTTTGAGTATTTACTCGATGCAGCAAAGCAATTTGCAGATAAAACAGCAAGTTCTAATTTTCTGCTTGTCGAGAAAAATCATTAAATAGACATAATTTCATCTATAGGTCTTCTATTATAATCATTTTCACAAGTAGTAGAAAACCTGCCTTTGGATTGGAATTATGAACGATCTAGCCATTCTCCATTTTGAAGACAACACTCTTGACACTTTGGATTGAGGCATCTGTGGGTCAAGAGACGATTTTTTACTTTACATTAAAATCACCAGCAAAAGCATTCACAATGGGAGAGAACTGGCAGTGACTAACCTGGAATCATCGGCTGTACGAACAACAGTAGATACAGATATTGTAGCTGTTACAGTGTATACTGACCAAGCCATTGTGACACGACGAGGTGCGATCGCACTAACCGGACAGGAACGAGAATTAAAAATAGTCCAACTGCCAGTTACCATAGAAACTGAGTCAGTCAGGGTTAGTGGTACAGGTAAAATTGCAGTACGCCTACTGGGAGTCAGTACAGAGCGCGTCTTCTCCACCGAACCCTTCGGCGAACGGTTAACCCATTTGACAAGGCAAATTCAGCAATTAGAAGCAGAATGGAACCTTCTGCAAGCACAAATCGATGGTTTAGCTTTACAGTCAAGGTTTATTGAAGGCTTACGTGACAAGACAGAGGAACCTTTTGCCCAGAGTCTATCGCGGAAAAATCTTAGCTTGAGTGAAACTTTAGATTTTTTGAACTTTCTGGGAAGCCAGTACAGCGAGTATGCTATTGCGACAGCAGAGTACAAAGTCCAACAGCAAGAATTAGACAAGCAGCTACAAGTCTTGCGTCAACAGTGGCAACAATTACAAATACCATCACCCAAGGAAAGTTTTACCTTGAACGTAGCAATTGAGCCTGCGGGTGCTGGAGAGTTTGAGCTAGAAGTATCCTACATAGTTAGTGGTGCCAGTTGGACTCCGCTGTATGACATGCGGGTGAGTACGAGTAGCAATTGCATCAATCTAACCTATCTTGCTGAGGTTACCCAAAGTACTGGTGAAGATTGGATAGACGTATCTCTTACTCTTTCTACCGCTAAACCTGGATTGGGAACTCTGCCACCTAAACTGGAACCTTGGTATATCGACGTACCACGTCCATCAGAGTTCATACGTATGCAAAGACTAGCACGCATACAAGCTGCTGCTGTGGCTACGCCTGCTTCTGCTAGTGGAGATAGTTCAATGGCAGAAACCGAAGAACAACCAGAGGAAAATTTGGTGACTGTAGAAACTGTTGTTGCAGAAGTTTCCAGAGAGGGAAGTGTAGTCACTTTTAAACTGAGTAGCAATGGCAATATTCCTAGTGATGGTGCACCTCATAAAACGACAATTTTTCATGACGATTTCCCATGTCGCTTTGAGTATGTCGCAGTACCGCGCTTGGTTAGCTTTGCGTATCTACAAGCAGATGTGAAAAATAGTACCCATGGTGTGACTTTATTGCCAGGGAAAGCGAATATTTTCCGAGATTATACATTTGTAGGAACAACTCAATTAGAGAATGTTGCATTCGGGCAAGAGTTCAAGCTCAACTTGGGAATTGATGAAGGTTTAAAAATTGAGCGTGACTTAGTTGAGCGTCAGGTAGATAAAAAACTAATTGGTAATAATCGAAGAATTTCTTATGGTTATCGCATAGTCGTGACTAACTTACAAAATCAAGAAGCAAATTTAAAACTCATTGAACAATTACCGATCAGTCGCAACGAACAAATTAAAGTCCGCTTGAGCCGTAGTAATCCGCAAATTCAACTTAGTGAGATGGGAATATTGAAATGGGCTTTTACTCTTCCACCGCAGGCAAAGCGTGAAATATATTATCAATTTATTGTTGAGCATCCAGCTGAGTTAACAGTAGTTGGTTTGGATGTTTAGTCAGCTTGTGCATTATCCATTATCCTTGCTAAAACTCGCAGGGAACTAACATCTGTCAACCCCTTCGCTTATTCAACGCATGTTTGCTACAAATGCTCTCTCATACCTTCTTTGGAGGTATGAGGGAGCATTTGTTTCAACAATCCAATTTAAGTATTAAGCTTGCAGCGCCACTCTGCTTTCTGTTGGCTCTGCCAATACCCATTCAGAATACACATCCTCAAGAAATCTACTTTTTTAAGGGATTGCGACTGTTGGTTGGAGATCAGGTGATGTTTTGCCGTCGGACTGACTTTTGGGATTGTGGTGGCTTCGATGAAGCATTGCCAATTATGGAAGATGGAGATTTGTGCCTGAGACTGTTGCAAAAGGGACGAATTTGGATGGTGAACCGCATTGTTCACAGTTCAGATCGTCGTGTGGCACGCTGGGGTGTACCGAAAGCGATCGCAATTTACGTTTATATCGGAATTTTGTGGGGGATAGGCGTAGATGCAAACTACTTAAAGCAGTTTTATCAAGACATCCGCTGATTTTAGGCTTGCTAATAAAACGTGAGTTCGACGAGTTGAAAGTTGAACTCATGTTTTATTAAGCTAAACCCTTAGCTTTACGAAATTCGCTCACAACTTCCTTAACATCACGTAACTCGCCCTCAACCAAGTAGTTTAACTGCCGCATTTCATCTGCTGAAATTATTCCGACAAGTTGTGCGATCGCTTTCTTTAATTCTGGATATTTTTGCAAAGTTTCTTTCCTTACTATTGGAGTTGCTTCATACGGTGGAAAATACTGCTTATCATCCTTTAGGACAACTAAACCTAAGCGAGAAATTTGCCCATCAGTAGAGTTTCCATTTATCATATCTACTTGCTTTTGTAGAATTGCACGGTATATCAATCCCAAATCCATAATGCGAGGAGATTTGGCAAAGTGTAAGCCGTAGGTTTTAGACAATCCAGGAAAACCATCTTCCCTGTCCATAAATTCATAACCAAAACCAGCACGCCACTGAGGTGTATATTGAGCAGCTTCTGAGAGAGTTTTGATATTATAACGCCTCGCATCTTCACCCCGTATTATCATCGCAAAAGTGTTTTCAAAGCCCAAAGATTCCATCACTTCCAAATTAAACTGCTGAGCGTAAGCCTGTTTTAACTGTTGATAAACCTCTTTTGGATCGTCAATTACTTTTTGTTTTAAAATACTCGTAAAAGCTGTACCCGTATACTCAATATAAGCATCAATTTTGCCAGCAATAATCGCTTGATGACAGACAAACGAACTAGTCAAGCCCCGACGCTCAACTTTTAAATTGGTTTTTGCTTCGATTTGCTGTGCTAAAAGTTCGCTTAAAATAGATTGTTCAGTAAAACCTTTCGCAGCAACGACAATATCACCACCACTATTTGTGTTAGAGTGACAACTGACAGTCCCCATTACCAAAGCAAAAGTTACAAGGAAAAAGGCAAAAAATCTTTTCATCTATCTCTCTTCTTCACCTTAGGGTTCTTGGCGATTATTTAACTGTAACCACTCTATTTTTTTGTAACTTTAAATTTTCCCTCCAACCAACCAATAGCAAAATCAGCAAGTAAAGCAATCACTGCTGCAGGAATCGCACCAGCTAAAATTAACTGATTATTCACGGCTGCAATACCACGAAAAATCAACTCCCCTAAACCACCAGCACCGATCGCTGCAGCAATAGTTGCAATTCCAATCGCAATCACTGTCGCCACTCGCACCCCTGCTAGAATAACATTCAGCGCCAAGGGAATCTCCACTTGAAGCAATAATTCTCTATCTGTCATTCCCATGCCCTGCCCAGCTTCTATTATGGCTGAATCTACACTAGTGATACCCGTGTAAGTGTTGCGAATTATAGGTAATAGAGAATACAATGTTAGGGCAACAATTGCGGGAACTGCTCCAATTCCACCGATAATAGGTACGGGGATAAGCAAGCCAAATAGTGCCAAACTAGGAACAGTTTGCATAATATTTGCAATACCGAGAATCGGTTGACGGAGGTTCTTTTGGCGGGTAATTAATATACCAAGTGGAATACCTACTAGAATAGCAATCCCAATAGAAATCGCTACCAGCAGTAAGTGTTCTAGAGTGCGTTCCAGGATTTCCGGAGCATATTTGATTAAGAAAAAGTTGCTGATGTTCATAGGGCTGGTTTGAGACATTGCAGAAATGCGAGCGCTTCTGGGTGTTGAGAACGTAAGAATTCTTCTGGTGTACCCAACACTACTAATTCTCCTCCATGCATTAACCCAATTCTTGATGCCAATACAAATGCTTCTTGGATATCGTGAGTGACAAACAAAACTGTCTTACCCAGTTCCTGTTGTAACCGTTTAAATTCTTGTTGCAGTTCTAACCGCGTAATTGGATCGAGTGCGCCAAAAGGTTCATCCATCAGCAACACTGGCGGATCTGCGGCTAAAGCCCTTGCCACACCAACTCGTTGTCTTTGCCCTCCCGAAAGTTCATTTGGATATCTTTGAGCAAATTTTTCTGGTTCTAAACCTACCAAATCCAATAATTCACGAACTCGCATTTTGATTTGTTTGGGTTTCCATCCTTCTAAAGATGGAACTAAACCTACATTTCGTTCCACTGTAAAATGAGGAAATAAACCTATTTCTTGAATAACATAACCAATCTTGCGCCTTAGTTTAATTTCATCCCACTGAGTTGTAGGAATGCCATCAAATAGTACCTCGCCTTGCGTAGGTATAAATAGACGATTGATTAATTTCATTGTCGTAGTTTTGCCGCTACCACTGCGCCCTAGTAGTATCAGTGCTTCCCCCTGATGGATCGTGAAATTGAGGCTTGATACCAAGGGGCGATGGTTGCGGGTAAAAGTGACTTCGCGGAATTCGACGGCAATTTGGTTATCCTGTAGCATGGGTGACTCTTAATGGGTGTGCTCAATCATTTGTTGGTGGACAATGGGCAATGGGCAATGGGCAAGGGGCAATGGGTAAAGACCACACCCCTCTTAATAGAGGGTGGCTTGAAGTCATTATGTGCTGAATCTTTTCTAAAATTACCCTTGGGGGTACTCCTTAAGGCTTATAGGACTTTCTAGAATACAGATAAATAGCCCCAAATGAAAGGTCTAAAGACTTCATAGGTGTGTCTGAGTCTTAAATCGACTAAATGGGCTAATTCTAAACTATCTTTTCAAGAGAAAGCTTACAAATGACAGAACAACAACGACTTGATGATAACCAACTGTACTATTACGCAGATGATAAAAAGATCTCACTGATGCCGTCGCGTCAGTTTATTACGGTGCGAGCAGATGCTCAGCGCAACATCAGCAGCATGGGTGTCAATCAAATTGTGGAGTCCCTATCCGCCGTCACAACGCCTGCTCAAGTATTTCAACTGCCGCAGTATAATCTCGCTGTTGTCAAAGTTGCTCCAGGTTCTGGTTTTGCAGCCACCTCAACACCCGTTGCAGAGACAATACGCTCTTTTGTCAACTCCCAACCAGAATTAACCCTTGGTCCCTCGGTTTACGAAGTTCCTGAAGCTTCTACTCAGGAAGGACTAATACCCATTGGAGAAATTCTAGTGAAATTCAAACCCAATGTATCTGAATCACAGAAGAAGCAGCTATTGGGCGAAAATAACCTGGAGGTGCAACGGAGCGACTATCCTGAGCCAGGAGCATACTTGTTGGCGTGTGAAAATGGCTCGCAGACAGTAGCGATCGCCAACAAACTCCACGAGAGCGATCTTGTAGAGTACGCTCAGCCCAACTTTGTCCGCCTCACTCCTCGCCTGAATACGCCCAACGGTGCTCAAGTCTTGTCCCCAGAACTGTCTTTCAATAGCAATTCTTCTCTAAAGACGACAGCCGCAACACCATCCCCATCTGCCTCAGTTTCTGACCCTGGCTTTACTTCCCAGTGGGGCTTGAAAAAAATTCTAGCTCCTGAGGCTTGGGACATTTCGATGGGTAGTCCCGACATTGCGATCGCTGTTCTCGATGAAGGCTGCGACCTCAATCATGAAGACATATCTTACAAGCTTCCTGGTTACGATGCCACCAGCGGCAGCGATAATCCCTCTCCCCTTCCTAGAGATGGACACGGAACCTCCTGTGCTGGAATTGTCGCTGCTAAAGCGAACAATGGCTTGGGGGGAGCAGGAGTTGCACCCAATTGTAAGATATTACCTGTCCGCATTGCTTACGGTGCTGGCGGCGGTTGGGTGACGACTGATGCTCAGATTGCAGATGGAGTTCGTACGGCTGTGAACCGGGGAGCAGACGTGCTATCCAACTCCTGGGGTGGCGGTGCACCAAGTTCAGCGATTACCAGTGCTTTCCAATACGCCCAGACAAATGGACGGGGTGGTAAGGGATGCCCGATCGCGATCGCAACAGGAAACGAAGATGTGCGAGGGGTTAGCTACCCGGCGAATCTCTCACCCACAATCCCCGGCTTGATGGCGGTAGGAGCCAGTAACGAATGGGATCAGCGCAAGAACAGAACCAGTTTGGATGGCGAAAGCTGGTGGGGGTCAAACTACGGACCAGAAGTGGATGTGGTAGCTCCCGGTGTTCACATTTACACAACTGACATTATGGGTGCAGCAGGCTATGGCGGTGGCAACTACATTCCCAACTTCAATGGTACATCCTCTGCGACACCCCATGTTGCAGGTTTAATGGGCTTGATTCTCTCCGTCGATCCAAACCTGCGCTCCTGGGAAGTTGAGGAAATTATCAAACGCAGTGCTGATGATTTTGGACCTGCTGGTCGAGATGAGGAGTTCGGCTTTGGGCGGATTAATTGCCGTCGCGCCCTGGAAATGCTGTCTCCAATTTCTTTTAATATCAATGTTACGCCTGAGTTTATCGGTGCAGGTAGAGAGTGCTTTATGCGGATCAACCTGCGATTGTTCAATCCCAGTATTAACAGCGTCCGCCTCGATAGTCTCAATGTCACATCTCACAATGACGACTGGACAGCAGAGATTGATCGCTTTGAGTACCGACCTAATCCAGGAGGCATTATGGAACCGTTCACAGGTCAGGATGTGTTGTTTAATGGTATCCTGCTGAAAGCAAACGGCACCGAGTCTGGCTGGAGCTATCGTTGGTCCCTAAGCTGGACTTATACCTTCTGGCGACCCAATGCTCCTGGAGTGCCCTTGTCAGCAAATACAGCTTTGGCAGAATCCGCAGGGACTAAAGTAACTGCAAAATCTGCGAAAGGTGGCGCAACTATGCCTCAGTCTGATAGCTTGCGAAAGAATGCTACGGCAATGATTCACACCAACGGAGCCAATGGGGTTTTGGATGACTCTATCGTGGTTGAACGCCAGAGTAGAACCATCACAATTGTAATTCGCTAATGTTCTTTTTGGAAGAAGGAAGAAGGAAATCTTCTTCCTTCTTCCTTGGTTAACAATTACGCAATCAACAACCTAGCCTTATCCGCTTGCTCTTGCACAGTTTCCTTCAGCCACTCACTGATAGATTTACCCAATTTGACAGCTATTGTTGGATCTACAGCCAAAGTCTGTTGGATTTTTTGCTGCAACTCCGGTTTCTTCTGACGCGCTAGTTCGTCAATTCTTTTATCCGAAACCAATGTACGTATCCAGCCAGGAATATCTGTATCCTTAACCAAGGATTCACCTAGAAAGTAAGCTAATATCCCCACAATCGGTGCAATGATTCCAGTGAAAAGTAGGATATGAAATATTCCTGCTAGGACAACACCTACAATTAAAGCAACAAGGTGCCCAACAAATATAGAAAGCCCAGTTAAATCATCAAAAGATATGGATGTAGGAACCTTTTGTGTGTGGTCACCTAAATCAATTGTTTTAGCGCCAAAGGTATCCAGTGGTAAACCATACTTCCTACAGATTGAATCTGTTTTTTCCCTCACCTCGTTCTGAACTTGTGACAGCCACTCAATTAAACAGGTTGTCATTTTGTCATTGGCATCATTTCCTGTTAGCCAAGTTTTTGCTTTCTGCTCTATTTCCGACTCAAGAGATGAAAGCGTTATAATATTCCTGTTCCGCCAAGATTTTACACTTGGCTTTATCACCTCATCTACCAAACCATTTGCCAGTTCCTCTGCTAATTTTTCCAAGAATGAGGGTATGTCATTTCCAACAATACCTGTCAGTTCTTGGTCAAGGAATTGACCAATTTCTTCTATAAATCCTGCTGTGCGAACGTACACCCGTCCCCAACGTGCTAGTCCTCTGGCAATACAAAGCTCAGGTTCTCCGTCTCGCTTGCAAGGTAAGTCAGGAAATACCTCTTGGCATATTTCCAGAATAAACCACATCTTGGAAGCACTACCTGTGAGGAGGATTGCACTGGGTTGAAAACCTATGTGTTCTAATTTTTGTTTGACTGCCTGCAACTGGTCACGGAAAGCGTCTCGCCAACTTTTGTTACCAAGTTCTGGCAGAGGTTGACTCAGGATTGCATTCATAATTTTACCATTGACCAAAGGCAAAAATTTAAGTTTTCTTTGAATATCCTCAATACCTACATTAACAATGGTTTCTTCGTAAGAATCTTGATATGTAAAATATTCTTCTTTTGCTTTACGACATCGGAGTTCACAGCGATTTTTGTATAATGGATTTTGCTCAAAAATTTTTTCAAGCTGTGAAATTTCTTCTAGTTGCAAAATTTCTTCATCTCTGAGAATTTCTCCAAGTCGTAAAATTTCTTCGCTTTCCTCTCGATATTGTCTCTGACATTCCAGGGTTTTCTTGAGAATTTCTTTTTCAATTAGGGATGCACCCAAGTCGTGTCCAAAATCTATCGGCGTATCAGACATACCCTTGACAAGAGTGTAGTCTGTGGTGGACGAACCAATGTCGATGACCAACACCGACTTTTGTAATTCTTCTATGGTGAATATGCCACTTTCTTTGGCATGCATCAAAGCAGCACGTGACTCTTTGACTACGGTCGTATTTGGTAAGCAATCTTCAGAAAGGAGTTTTTTGTAACTCTCGATTTCTTCTTGCCACCATCCTGATGGACAGCCTATGAAAAAGTAGTTGTTATCTTCTAACTGAATTTGTTTGGTATCAATCAAGTGCTTATAAATAGCATTGACAAATTCTTTAAGATTTTTTTGGTATGCTGTTTCATTAAATCGTCTAGATTTCAAGGCAATTTCAAAGATAGTAGCATCGGGCATTTGACACGCCATTTCCCCAATAAAAATTCCTTTTTTAGGATGATGGGCAATAGCGGTAATTTGACTTTTCCTGTTATTAATTAGTAGACTTTGAGGAGTCGTTTCTGGATTATCTGCTCGTACCCAGGTCAGAGACGTTTCTCCATGCCCTAAATCAAATCCGATAATTTTGATATTGTGATAATTGTGCATGAGTAATTCTGTCTGCTTCATAAAATTTATACTATTGACTTGTTCCCATGCTCTGGGTGAGAACAAGAGTAAAATGATGAATATTGATCACCCTACGATGCTGAAGACGATGTAGGCTCAACTACACTACCTGGTAAAAGTACTTGGTCATCTTTAACAAAAGCGTGCTTTAGGGTAATGTAATCTATCATTTGTGAGTCGAGACTCGGCTCAAAGTAGAACATTGACCAAGCGTATCCATCCACATCTTGTTCCTGTGTAGGTTGATAAACTCGTGTTTCTATTCCGTAGCGTCTCAAAATTGTCGCAGCTTGTTCAATTCGCCTACGCACCGCAGTTGGAAGTTGATTTTGTTCATCCAGTGCATCTGCCATCAAGTCTTGTAAATACTCTAACAAGTCTAGATAATTTTCCAAACCGGGTTTGGGTGCTTTCTCTTCCGTTCCCCCGTATGCAGCAACAGTTAGGTCAATGGATTGAAAAGCTTGATGGAGATGATCAAGCAATTTATCAATATCTACACCTATCTTCAAGTTATTTTTGCTATGTTCTAACTGGGTGACGATACCTGCGTTCTCAGATAACTGTGTTTGCTGAACTATTTTTCCAATCACGCCTCCCGTGATTGCTCCTATTAACCCCCAGGAATAACCTCCTGCTAAGGTTCCTGTTATACCGCCAGCAACTAGACTACTCACAACCTCGCGATTTTGCTGCATTTGTTGTGATAACGCCTGCTTGTAATAATCAAGCGATGTCAATGCTTTCAGATTGTTTTCTATCTGAACGATTGTGTTAAATGGTGATAAAGTATTAGAGGTTAACTCAGTCAAGTTTACTTGGCTTTCGGATTGCAAGTTTGCACTGCTGTTAGATTTCTCTGGAGTATTTGCGGTTGAATCTTGCAGTCTGACTAATATTAAAATGCTTGTATATTGATTGAGCGCCTTTAACATGACTATCGCAAGGCGTGCCTGTGGTGGGGTCAATCCTTGAATGTAATCACCACTGTAGTCTGCAAGTTTATTAATCTCTTCTTGAACTATCTTAACGACTTGCTCAGTTGTTTCTGCACGTTCCAACTGAGACTTTAGCTTTTCTTTTATTTCTTTGTAATGAGATATAAGCGTTTTCATAATAGAATTTAAGATAAGAAAATTCAAGGCATCCATCTCTATGGTATCCTTGCTATCCCAAAAGTCGATATTTAGATTGGTTGGGTTTACATACCTTTAAAGTCGTATTTTTAAGTATGTATCGCGTATGTTAAATACAATACTTAAAATTCCTCACTACAGTCGAAATACACGCTCAAATGACTGACGACGATAGCGACGATAAATATCAAAATCTTTATCAAGAGTTGCAATAGCAGAAATATCCAAGCGTTCGGAAATAGCAATCAGCGATAAATCTGCAAAATCTCCAGGTAAGTCAGCGTATTGAGCATTGAGTTCAGCAATACGTGTAAAATCCTGCGGTAATAGCGACTCACATTCATACACATGAGTTGCTAAATGTAATAAAAACTCATTTTGCACCCGCGAATTAGGAGCAAGGAAATACATCACTTCAGTAACGCATCCAACTGTAGTTACTAAATCACTGGTACACCTAGCAAAGAAATCACGAACTTGGCTGTGATAGTTGTCTGCTGCATTGTAGAAAGCAATCAGTAAAGAGCTATCGACAAGGATAATAGAATAATCAGTCATGCTTCTTGCTTTTGCTGGCGTTGTTTATACCGTTTCTGGAAATACTCCGCCAGATATTTATAGCGTGCATCCCGGTCAGATAAATTACTAGGACCGTCGAGTAAATGCTGAGGTTCACCTCCCATACGCTCTAAAACTGTTTTCCTAGGCTGTAACTTTTGCCAATGTTCGTGTATCAGCCGTTTCATCAATTCACTACTTGTGGTTTTTTCCTGTGCAAGAATTTCCACTAAATACTTCTCTGTTTCGTCATCTAAACTTATGTTTATCATAAAAATCCCTACCTTTCATTGAGTACAAAATCAATTGTGTCCTACAGACTTACAGTTAGTTCACCAAGTTCTTTACCAATAATTCTATTGTATGCAATGTTTACCTACATACTTCCCTTGTATTCTTCTAACAGTTGCGGAATGTAATCATATCCATCTACACCAATCACGGCAATTATTTTAGAACGATTTTGCTGCAATAAATTTCTGAAATATTCTTCCCCTATTTGTGCTTGCAAAATTGTGAGCAAACCAGCAGATTTTTGCCATTCATTGGAAGCAATTTGGTTTAATAAATACATTCCTAAACTGCCAGCATAAATTGCTTTTTCTTGGTCTTGTAGATAATAATAAGCTTCGCCTAAATTTGATAAATTCAGACCTTGGAGATACAAATCCCCAGAAACTTGTGCTGCTTGGAACCCATCTTCCAAATATTTAATTGCTGTTTGAGGTTGTTCAATAACTAAATAGGCTACGCCTAAACTACTGAAACACAGAGCTTTACTTTGAACATCACCTAGTCGTTCTGATAGTGTTAAGCCTTGTTGCAAGTAGTTAATCGCTGTTTCATAAATCTCTGGTTCAACTTGTTCCAACTGCTGAGCTTGCATGACTTCGCTGTATCCCAAATTTACCAGAGCATTTGCTTCTCCCGTGCGATCGCCTGTTTGCCGACTAAGTATTAATGCACGTTGACTAAAGTCAATTGCATCAGCATACATTTTTTGAGCAACGCAAGTACGGCTGAGGTGGTTGAAATTAGCAATTTCACAAGAGCGATCGCCTGCATTGCGTGCTATCTCCAAAGCTTGCTGATGAAATTCCACAGAGCGTTTATATTGCCCGAATGCTCGCACAGAAGAGCCTAAAAGTGTCAAAATCCGTGCTTTTTCTTGAGTTCCTTCTACTCGGCGCAATGGTTCATCCAAATAATTCAACGCATCTCGTAAGTACTTGCCAGAAAAAGAGGCGAAAATTCCCCCGTATAATGGGAAGTAAGGACGCTGTGCAAAGGTTCGCAGAATTTGTAGCATAACTTGAGAACAACCAGCGCTGTACATCTGCGCAACGCTACCAAAACCATTTGCTAGTTGACTCCAAATCACTGCAAACGTCAAGAAAGTCGAAATCGACAACTTTGACCCTGCTTTGACATTATAAGGCTGTTGATCAAACCAGTTAATCAACCCCCGTTGCAAGTACTGCAAAATGACAGCCATCTCCACCCAATCACTGAGGCTGATACCGCTATGCTGTTGGGCAAATTCAATTGCAGATTTCTCTAAAGCCAAGTTGCGAAACAGCGCTTGGGGGAATGTACTATTAACTTGCTTTGCCCAAGTTGCCCAAGGACCACGTTCTCCCGGTACACCGCCAAATCCCAGTGATTCTCGGCTTTGCTCGTACATCCAGCTCACCAAGTGGTCTTGCAGTCGCTGCCAACTTACTATACCACGGTTAATACCATCTGATATTTGCTGAAAATCAGAATCAGCCTGAGCAAATTGTTGTAAAGATTTTGATACTTGCTGGATTTGCTGTAAATTCAGTGCATTCTTCCGGTTAGGATCGATAGTACGTAAGAATGCCGTAAGACGACTTCCTACTTCCGCTAAAGTCACTTCTTTAACTGCTGAGGTAATAGCTTCTGTGGCTTTATTTTGCTGTTGGGCGCGTTGCCATTGACTTTGAATTGTCTTTATTGCCCTGAGACTACGGGTTGCTTTCGCTTGCTTGAGTTCATCTTTTTCCGTGTCTACTTGTTGTTGAGTAGAATTGAAGCGATCGCTCAAAGCGAGTTCAAAAACTTCCCCTGTGTCAGCAGTCACACCTTTGAGCAACATTTGATAGACTTGCTCTTGAGAGCTAATCTTGCCCTTAAGGGTGTTTTGGACAATTTCATCAATTAAAGCGAGATACTTTTCGCGCAATGGCAGAGAGTCAGACACATTAGCAACCACAAAGGGATACGTCAATTCTAATTCCTGTGTCGGTCAAGTTGCAGAATAAGACCCTGCCAAGTTGTGTTCAAAAAGCAAGAACACGATCGCTCCTTTGATTAACAGCTGATATCAGGGGCGATCGCTTTTGCTTTACTTAGCTTTATGTTCAGCTTGGACTATCGGTGCTGGTAAGAATTCTAACTCCAATGGGTTGAAATACTTTTTAAACTGGATATATAGACCGGCTAACTGGATACTCAAACCAATAATGGCCATAACTACAGAAATTTTCTCAAAACGAGTCATAGCTTTAATCTTCTTAAAACTACTCATTGCTTTTTACCTCTCGGTGTTTGGGATAATTTTGAGCAAGTTACTGGTTCGTTGTAATTTTATAATTGCACTGGTGTCATAAACACCGACTGCACAAAGCTGTGAGTTTTTATAAACAACTGCAGTAAACACCTGTGAAGGTGGCTGCAACTAGCCTAGAAATATGACTAAAGGACAATTCACAAGAGTATTCGACGATTTGACACCCAGACGCAAGGAAGTGTTGAAGATGTTTTTGGCTGGCGAGGGAGATAAAGCGATCGCCCTTTAGGTAATCGCTTTATCTGTGTATAAAATAATATACATTTCGTAAATATCTGAAATGATAAGATTGAATAATAAGTTCAACCCAAAAAGCAATTGCAATGACCGATGAAGAACTCAAACAGCTGATTGAGAGTAACGCCAGAACAGCCCAAGCAATGCTAGATACAATGGCTGAAGCACGACAAGAACGGGAAGAACTCCGAGAAGGTATACAAGAACTCCGAGTTGGGATGCTACAACTCCAGAGTGTTGTGGAAAGATTGACAAATATACAACAAGGAGTGGCAAACTTGCTAGCTTCTCTTGATGATGACCGTCCTACTATTCTTAGGAAATTAACAGCTATTGAAAATAAAGTCGATAGACTATTGCAGAAAGAGCAAGAAAATATTGGTGAATAAGTTTTGTAATAAATGTCTCTACTCAACAATACCAAAAACCGCTTTCACATCAGCAATAGTAACCATCAGTGTCATTGGTGCGACAGGTGAAGGGATAAAACCACATTTCTCGTAAAATCGCTTTGCTTGTTCTGAAATAGCATGGACGAGGATAGCCCTAATTCCAGCAATTGATGCTGCTTGTAAAGTGCGTAATACAGCATCCCGTACTAATGCACGTCCAATTCCTTTCCCTTGCCAGTTCTGATCCACCGCCAGCCGCCCAATCACCATGACACGAATCGCCTCGGGCATATTGCGGCGGACTCGCCCCGACGCACTGGCGTTTAATACACTACCGTTCGCCAGACAGTAGTATGCAATAATCTTTTGCTCAACACTCACCACATATGTTCGGGAAGCACCGCTGTCTTCATTCTTGAGCGCCCGTTTTCTCAACCAATCGTCTAGTTCTGGATTACCTGAATCAAAATCTTCCAGCAGATACTCTGGCTTTATGGGTTGAGGAGGGTGCAAGATCCTGTTTTGCTGGTTGCTCACTTTCAATCCCACGGCGCTTTTGTTGTCAGCAATTGACGCAAGTTCTCATTGGCAGAAGGCGGTGCATCAAGAAGATCCACAAATTGCTTGAATTTCTCATCATTTAGCATAAACAGCCGGCGATCTAGTAAAACCGCTTCTGCTTCCCGACAAGCAGTCTCTAGCATGAAATCAGAACGGTTCTTGCCTAGTGCTTCTGCTGCACGATCAATTAAATCACGTTGTGCTTGGTGCGCCCGGATGTTGATAGTCACATCGCGGTTTCGGTTCGCCGATTCAGTTGATTGCGATTGCATCACTCTATCTTTTTTAATATCCATACAATGAGTATACAAAATATGTATAGACAACATCAACACAAACTTCCAGCAAAAATCTACCCTACTGTACTCAATCAATAATTCTAGGATTGCTATATTCGCCAATATATTTCATACACGCTAGCTTAAAAGAACGTAAGTAAAATTTATGCGTCAAGCAAGTCTTTATCGCTTGACAAAAATTATATATTCTGCATAAGAGCTATAAAACCGATAAAAAGATGAACCAGGTAGACTACCTCCGTATAAGTTTAATAGACCGCTGTAATTTCCGCTGTCAATACTGTATGCCAGAGGGAGCAGAGCTTGATTACATCCTCAAGCAGCAGTTGTTGACTGATGCGGAACTGCTGACTCTGATTGAAGAAGTGTTTATCCCTGTTGGATTCACTCGGTTTCGTTTGACTGGGGGAGAACCTTTACTGCGTCCCCGTGTGGTGGAATTGGTGAGAGCGATCGCATCACTCCCCCAAACTCAAGACCTCTCAATAACGACAAATGGCTTTTTACTCGCCCCATTAGCGCAAAACCTGTATGATGCTGGTTTGCGACGAGTCAATATTAGCCTAGATTCCCTTGATCCCGATATCTTTAACCAAATTATTGGTAATCGTGGTCGTCCACGCTGGGAACAAGTTTGGCAGGGAATTCATGCGGCTTATCGCGTCGGATTTGACCCGTTGAAGCTAAATGTGGTGGTCATTCCTGGTGTCAACGACCACGAAGTTCTGGATCTAGCGGCGTTGACGATTGATAAGCAATGGCACGTCCGATTTATTGAGTTTATGCCGATTGGTAATTCGCAATTGTTTGGCGATCGCGGTTGGATATCTTCAGAGGAGTTACGGCAACGTATTCGCTTGCGTTGGGGATTGACAGAATCCCAAGTTCGTGGTAATGGTCCTGCAGATGTATTTCAGATTCCGGGAGCGAAGGGGACACTGGGATTTATCAGTCAGATGTCGGAGTGTTTTTGCGATCGCTGCAACCGGATGCGTCTTTCCGCTGATGGCTGGTTGCGTCCCTGCTTATTGAATGAAACGAATCAAATTGACTTAAAAACTGCTCTGCGTGAAGGTATCAGCACCGCCAAATTGCGGGAGCAGGTTAGGTACCTGCTTGCTCTTAAGCCAGAAATTAACTTCAAGCAACGTTATTCAGGTACGGCGACTGGTGTCTACAGTCGCACCATGTCGCAAATTGGCGGATAACCTTTGGAAAGGCAAAAATAAAAAGAAACAAGTAAATATTTTCTCTTTCTTTTGCCTTTTAACTTTTGCCTTTTAACTTTTTTAAGCTTGACGTGAGTAGTATTCCACCACAAGCAGTTCGTTAATTTGTAGCGCCACCCACTCGCGCTCAATGACGCCGTTGACTTTGCCAAGCATCTTGTTTTTGTCAAACTCCAGATGGCTGGGAAGATTTGCCAAACCAGGGTATTGCAAGTTGGCTTCCACCAACTTACGTGATGGTTCCCGGTTTCTGACGGCAATTTCCTCTCCAGGACGGCACTGGTAACTGGCAATATTGACAACACGACCATTGACGGTGACATGACCATGATTTACCAGTTGACGAGCTGCGGGAATCGTGGGAGCCATTCCCATACGGAAAACAGTATTATCTAACCGCATTTCTAGCAATTGCAGCAGAACTTGTCCAGTAGAGCCGGTAACGCGTCTGGCTTTGCGTATATAACGCAGCAATTGCTTTTCTGTCAAACCGTAGTTAAAACGGAGTTTTTGCTTTTCCTCCAACCGGATGGCATATTCAGAACGCTTTTTGCGGTTCTGACCATGCTGACCTGGAGGGTAGGCGCGTCTAGCACTTTTACGAGTTAATCCTGGTAAGTCGCCTAAGCGACGTACAATCCTAAGGCGTGGTCCTCTGTATCGGGACATGAGTTTCCTAAATTTAATCCTGCTTAACTTTACCCAGACATATAATTATAGTTCGAGATTCCATGTATGAATACATGAATGTTTTTGTATGGTGGAGGGGCAAATCAATTCAAAATTCGCTCATTCAAAGTTCAAAATTAAGAATCCAATTCCCAATGCCCATTGCCCATTGCCCATTGCCCATTGCCCAATTCCCATATCTTTGTATTGCAAGCATCAAAGCAGGCTTTTATCATGAGGTAGCATACCTTTGGGTGTTTGGAGAACGGAAAAAATGTTAGGCAACAGAAAAAGCGAAAATACCTATAGACTTGGGCTAAGAGCAAGATACACTGCAAAGCGTTTTGAAAGAAGCGCAAACACCTTCAAAGCAGTTATTTTCAAAACCACTGCTGGACTAGCCGCACCAGTTTTTGCTGTAGCTGGATGGTTAGCAATGACCTCATCTAGTATGGCTATCACTGCCACATACAGGAATGATTTCCGCGTTTGTGCTGGACGACTTTTGAGTGTGGGTGTAGCTGCGGATGCTGCATCACAAGCTTGTGCTGCAGCATTACGTCCTGGGGACTTGTCCGCCTGCGTAACTAGAATTGGGCGACAAACACAAATTGCTGCATCCGATGCGCTGGCAACTTGTAGACAGTCTCGGCGTCCTGAAGATTTAGCGACTTGTGTTGTTGGTATAAGTCGGTACACTCGGGAAGCGGTCAGCCCAGAAGTTTTAAATTATTGTGGTCGAAGCTTGTTACCTGTACGCTTTGCTCAATGTGTAGTGGGTTTGCGTGCTGAAATCGATTTTGCCCCTGCGCTAGCAATGGAGACTTGTATTGACGCCAGCGACAGAATTAGCGGCTTTTTGCCTTCTTTTATCCCGTCAAATAAGCAACCTACGGATTTTAGACCAACTTTTGAATCGGCTCCAACTCCATCTGAGCCATCTCAAACCCCGGCTACGCCATCTCAAATCCCATCTGAACCATCTCAAACTCCAGCAAATCCAGGCAGCAAATAATCTCTAATAACAGTTATCAGTTATCAGTTATCAGTTATCAATATATCAATCAACTGCATACTGCTAACTGTTAACTGTTAACTGACTTTTAGTCTTCTTTCTTGCCAAACACCATTTGTAGAATCATGGGAACTCCTCCGTCTTGGTGATATTTATCTGCCCAAGCACGGATGATTTCATCTAATTCTTCCTTCGCTTGCTCAAATTGTTCTGGTGGGATATCCAACTCTTCCAAAACACGCATTGTGTTTTGTTTTCGTTCTGCCCAATCTCTCATCATCCGGAAATACCGAGCAGTATCTTCCACCATGATGTAAGTGCGCTCTTGCTCATCAACTGGGGCATAAAAAGGACGGGTTAGAGCGTAGAAAGGCATTCCCCAAGGTGAATCAATGCGTGTCACCGTACCAGAGTAGAGCAGACGGCGCTTGATATGTTCTGCCAATGCTTCGCTCAATTCCATCCGATGTTCCGGAGGCAAGTCTTCCTGAGAGCGCTTGTGCAGGAATTCAATTAATTCCAAAAACTCAAAAGAGGTGACTAACTGAGCATCTGGCAGATTAGACGGCAGTTTTTGCTCAATTTGTCTTTTCTCTTCTGATGTCAGACTTGTCCCTGGAACACGCGATCGCCCCGGTCGCCAAGGATATTTTTCCATCCAAACATAGGGCAACTGAATCAGATAGCGTGGTTCCTGAGAACCCAGCATCTTCAGCAATTTCCCCTCAGTCAGCGCTTGTCTAACTTCTTCAACAATGATTTTTACTCGCTTCGGCTCAAGGTGGTGTAAATGCCCCGTCATCCGCAGGTTTTGTCCCTGCTCCAGATAGGTCATATAAATTGCACACTTTGCAGCCGTTGCTGCAGCATCTAAAAATGCCCCATGCCTATGCCCACTCGTCCGCATAGCGCTAAAAGCTAGGTATAGCATGATCTGATCCATTGCACTGGGGCCAAGACGTTTGATCAGATCTACATCGTTACTCATATTACAAACTGTTGAATAGCATGTTTACAAAATTGTTCAGTCAATGGAAAGTTAGTAGAATACACCCACCCAAAGGTAATGTCTTTACCTCAGATTATCTATTATGCGTTAAGTATGTGTGGTTATGGTGGTCATAAGTTCGCATTTCATCCGTATTTTCAAGCAGGAATCCTAAGCCAGCAGCGTTTGTAGAGTTGCCTCAATACAAAAGCTGTGCAAGCTATTGTCACCTAGTTACAGGTATCAATAGATAGTATTCCCAGGAGCAATTTTCGGTAATTTTACAAGCGCACCTTCCCTTTAGAGGCTTGAACCGACACGGCGGGAAGTCAGTTCCAATAAATAAGGCATGGTTTCAAGGAGGGGATGCCTCCTTTGAAGCGATTGCTAAGGTTCAATAACTAGCTAGTTCGTAGGGCTACTGGGTACTATCTCTTTCAAAGAAAGGTAATTTTCGTGAAGTTTTTGCAAATTCTTCAGGTAGTGCTGAGTAGAGCGAGATACTTGTGAGCAAGTTACTCTTCTGTTGGCATTTCTTCAATATCTTCCCTACTGTTTTAGCCTGCCTCAATACAAATCCCGATAGAATACATGTTCAGGTCTTTTACCTGCCTTGGTAACAATACTGACAAGAACAAGAGGTGGCGCGGCTCTTTGTAAACTGCTGTACTGCTCAAAACTTGTAATTATGTTTTGGCGGTACAAGCAATTCTTTTTAGGGAAAATTGCTGACCTGACGTTGAAAAGATAATCCAAAGTTCAAACTACCTTCCTATTTCGACAATTTTCGCTAATTTTATCAACCTGTCATTGACAGTATTGTTCGAGAAGATACAAAATATTAAACGAGTCTTGTTAAAAAAAATTAGATTTATAAATTAATTTATACTATTAACTGTAATTAATATTTCTCTTAAAAATAAAATTTAAGTTTTCTTGACCTAAGCACTACTGAAAAAAACTAAACCAACTCATTTTTCACTATTAGCTAACAAAAACGTTTAGGCGAAAAGTCCACTGTTACAGGTCTTCAAGACATTATTACTGTTGACGCTTCTAAAAAAAGTATAAAGAAATGGCATGTATAGGGTGTGGGGTTTCACCCCTCTATCTTAGCAAGACAGAATTCAAAATGAAACCCATTGTGTCGGCAAGCATTGAAATGTTAACAGTACACAAATTGAATGTATGAATGTATGAAGGAAAAACTTTTTTATGAATTTTCCGGATTTAGCAAGTTCATTCAGAAGACTGACGATTAAGGTTTAGCCCTGCGAATTTTTTCAAAACACAGAGCTGCTGCTCCAAAGGTGACCAGCAGGACTCCCAAAACTTGCTCAAGTTGCAAGGTTTCCTGAAGAATCAACCCAGCAAAAATGACCGTTAGAAGAGGGATCGTGGTACCAATAATTGCTGAGCGTGAGGCACCAATCTTACGAATTCCAAGATGATTTAACAAATAGCTGAAGAGCGTCAGGACACCCAGTAAGAAAGCACATAAAACAATTTCAAGGAAGTAAGCACGGTTCAGTTGCAGGTTCGAGTTTGGTAAAGGCAGTATCAAACCGAAGACAGACAACAGGAGCACCGTAGTGGAGTTGATTAAGGTAAGAGAAACTGGATGCAATTTGGCAGCACATAAGCGTGAGACTAGGAGGTAGAAGGCAAAAGCACCTCCTGAAGCAATTGCTGCAATGCTCCCCATACGAATATTACCGATGATGGTGCTGTTAGAACTTCCTAAAACCAACAATTCACCTACACCAATCACAGCTGTAGCACCAGAAGTGAATAAAGTTAAGCGATAGCCCGAAGGGCGGCTCCCTCCGGGAGCATCGCGGAACAAAAACCACGACAGGAGTCCGTTGATAATGGGATAGACAAAGAAAAGCGCGATCGCCATCCCAGTCGGAATTTGACCGATGGCAAGGTAGATGAGTACCTGAGATAGAAACAAAAAGCATCCACTGACAATCGACAGTATCAACACCCGTTTTGTGTTTGGATTACTGAAGTTTCCTCGGACTGAATAACCCAGGTATTGCAAGTCTCGCCATACTCGTGAATGCAGTATCGGAGCCAAAACGAACATCAACGGTACAACGACCAGCATTCTGAGCATTAAAATTAACAGCGAATTACCCAAAGTCGGTGAAATCAGGCGTTGTACATCCAACGCACCGAAAATCTGAGAACCAGGCAGGAAAATAACCTTAATAACTACGTAGTACAGTGCTGATCCCACTGTTGCTAATACAAGCAGGATAATTCCTGTGATTTGTAAGGAAGAAATTCCTGTCTCCTTTGGCAGAGGTTGCTTTGGTGTAACTTGTGGCTCTGGCTCTGGTGTAGGAGACGTTTCTGGCTGTGAGATGGTGGGCGTTGGAGATAGTACGGAAATTGGTTCGCCCACAGGAGCAGACTGAGTTGTTTTGCTTGGCGAGACTATACTTTGGGAAGGAGAACTCGAAGCAGGAGTTTCTTCCTGTGGTGGACTGCTTGGTAAAACCGTAACTTCTGGAGGAATATCTATCTGCAAATTGGTTGACGCTTTTGAGGAAGTTGGCTGTTGCTGTTGCGGAGTTTGTTCAATCTCAGGATTGGAAACTTGTGGAATTGCCTTCTCCTTCAAAGACACTACCGCGAACGGTACTGAGCCTTGCCCAATTCCAGTTGTTCCTTCCAGTTCTCCACGGACTCCACGGAGACGATTCACTAACTCTATTAAAATTGCTTCGCCTTCCCTTTGTTGGACGCTCATCCGGGATAACTGTTGAGAAAGACTGCTTTGATAGTTTTTCAGCTCCTGTTGCAGTGAGTTAAAGGTAATAGTGAGGGTATCATCCAAAGAGCCAAGGAGCTTTTCAGCATACTCATTCACTTCACTTGCTGAGCGACTTGTGGTTTGGGCGGGTTCAGAACTTCCCACTGGTTGGGAAACACGCTCCATAGCTTCGGTCGCTAACGTTTCTAGAGAAGATTGCAGCTGCGAAGATATATGATTAGCTAAGACTTGTGACAATTGACGAATCAACGCTTGCTGCTCATTGACTTGGTGCTCCTGTTGTAAATGTTCTTTTTCCTCTTGTAGCCGTCTAATATCTTCAGTTAAGCGGTTTTTTTCTGCTTGCAGCCGCTTCATATCTTCCTGTAACGACTTGAGCAAATTCCGTTGGAGAATTTGCAATTCTTCGGTGACAGTCCGTAAGGCAATTTCTGCTGCCTCATATGGATCGTCTTTTCCTCGTGGATTATCTGGTTCCCTCTCGTATCGCCTCATTCGTCTCTAACCTCTGACCCTGTCAATGAATATTTACCACACCTTTAGATAAAAGATAGCGAGAAGGTTGAACTCAGATGCTGAGCGCAGTCCCTACCTAAAAATACTATAAAGATATCTACATTTTAGGTAGGGTAAGCGAAGCTAGTATAAAAAGCGTTCGCTCAAGAGGTAAGGGGCACTCTTGCAATGCTCGATTCCCAATTCCCAATTCCCAATTCCCAATTGCCCATTGCCCATTGCCCATTGCCCAGTTCCCATTTGTATCAACCTTAAAGTGAAACGGTATGAATAATGCATTTGCACCACTTGTCGGACAACAGCAAGCAGTTGAATTACTTACAAAAGCTGTCGCAAAAAATCGTATTGCCCCAGCATATTTATTTGTAGGTCCAAATGGTGTAGGACGGGGTTTAGCAGCACGGTGCTTTGTGGAATTGCTATTTCATTCACATCCAAACCGCCTGCGTCAAGGTAACCACCCAGATTTGTTGTGGGTGCAGCCAACCTATTTGCATCAAGGACAACGACTAACAGCAACAGAAGCAGCAGAAAAAGGACTTAAGCGCAAAGCACCACCTACAATTCGCCTAGAACAAATTCGGGAAATTACTGCGTTTCTGAGCCGTCCACCATTGGAAGCACCAAGACAAATGGTTGTGTTAGAGCAAGCAGAAACTATGGCAGAAGCTGCAGCAAATGCCTTACTCAAGACTTTAGAAGAACCCGGACAGGCAACACTGATTTTAATTGCACCTTCAATTGAGTCTGTATTGTCAACGTTGGTATCACGCGCTCAGCGTATTCCTTTCTATCGTTTGGATGCAGCAGCAATAGCTCAGGTATTGACACAAACAGGACATGAGGAAATTTTGCAGCATCCGACATTGTTGAGTATTGCAGCTGGTAGTCCAGGAGATGCGATCGCATCTTACCAACAACTGCAAGCCATTCCCCCTGAACTCCTAAAAACCGTGACCAAAGTTCCTTCGTCATATCGTGAGGCTCTGGAATTAGCCAAACAAATTGACAAGGATTTAGATACAGAAGCTCAATTGTGGTTAGTTGATTATCTGCAACAATCTTATTGGCAGCAGAAGCGTCAATCAAGCGTGATTAAACAGTTAGAACAAGCTCGTAAATCTTTGCTTTGCTATGCTCAGCCGCGTCTTGTTTGGGAATGCACACTTTTATCATTCGTCATTAGCCATTAGTTTAGATGACTAGTAGAGACGTTACACATAACGTCTCTACCTTAAAAAGTCATTACATCAACGATGTTAAATGTTGCACTAACTGCGGTGCTTGCAGCACACCCTCAATCCGATCAACTGGCTCACCTTTCTTAAACAGTACCAGCGTTGGTAGAGCATAAATTTCATACAGACTTGCTAATTCCGGGTATTTTTCAGTATCAATTTTGACGATTTGTATGCGTCCTTGAAGCTGAGCATTGACTTGCTCTAAAATTGGACTCATCATATGACAAGGTCCACACCAATCAGCGTAAAAATCTACTAATACAGGAACATCAGAACCAGACAGCATTTCTTCAAAGCTGTTGAATTGTTTTTTAGTAGCCATGTGACACGCACCAGTTTTCTACTTTTGATTTTTCAATAGTAGTTCCCGAAAACGTTTATCTGTGGAATCTCACTTTATTTTTATTGTTGACGCACAATCACCCTATTATGATTAGCGCTACGGACAAAAAAGAGGAGTATTCATGGAACTATTGCCAGAAAATTTGCAAACCTTGCGTGAAAAAGTAGCAATTGTGACTGGTGCATCACGGGGAATTGGGCGAGCGATCGCACAAGAATTAGCCACACTGGGAGCAAACATAGTCGTCAACTATGCCAGTTCTAGCAATGCAGCCGAAGAGGTTGTCAATACAATAACAAAAGCGGGAGGAAGTGCCATAGCGCTTCAAGCTGACGTTTCTCAAGCTGATCAGGTAGAAGCGCTAGTTAGGACTGTAATGGAAAAGTTGAATCGTGTCGATATCTTAGTTAACAATGCAGGTATTACTCGCGACACGCTGCTTTTGCGAATGAAACCTGAAGACTGGCAAGCCGTGATAGACCTCAATCTTACTGGTGTTTTCTTATGTACTCGCGCTGTCAGTAAAATCATGCTCAAACAACGTTCGGGACGAATCATCAACATTACCTCCGTCGCCGGACAAATGGGTAACCCCGGACAAGCCAACTACAGCGCCGCCAAAGCAGGTGTCATCGGCTTTACTAAAACCATCGCCAAAGAACTCGCTTCTCGCGGGATCACCGTTAATGCTGTTGCTCCCGGTTTTATCGCCACGGATATGACAAGCGATATCAACGCTGAAGAGATTATTAAAAATATCCCGCTAGGTCGCTATGGTCAACCGGAAGAAGTTGCTGGGATGGTACGCTTCCTCGCTGCTGATCCCGCTGCTACCTATATTACTGGACAAGTGTTTAACGTTGATGGCGGAATGGTTATGGCATAAGCGATTTTGAGCAATGAGTGCTGAGTCGTTTCCTCTCAGCACTCTGGGGAATAAAGATTTAGAAAGAGTTTGCCCAAAATGTTTGCGTTACTGAAATATCAAGAACAACACGTCATGGCAAAGGATCGGCGTATGCTTGGCTTTCTGTATTAATCACTTGACACCAGCGGAGAAAGTCTTGTTGTGTCCCTACTTCAAGTTTGTTGAAGAATATGTTGCTGTCCCTTGGGTGCGAGTCTGTTGTGCTGCTGCTAAGCATCAGATAGGTTCACCAGCCTTCACTCTAGTTGAGCAAATGTTCCCTATGGCTTCTGAAATTAGTTCAACAGTTTATTGCCAACTTTTACAATTATTGCCCAATCATCGTAGCAAGAGAGGCGGATTGGGTCATCCAGATGTCGCGCACTCTTGTCTTCGTGACTTAGACATGTTCCAGGCTTACTTATGGCTTTGCGTGTTAGAGGAAAGTCTAAAACCTATGGAACAGGAACTGATGCCATTATGTGTGATGGTCATGTCGAGTGTGGGAGTGGAATGGGAAATGACGGATCAATGGAAACGATTATTAGTAGATGAAATAGAAAGCCGTGTGCAGCCGGAACACAAGCCCCTTTTGCTGAATTACACTCAAAGTCAGTAGACCGAAAACTTTTGTCAGTCAACGCAAGAATGAGGGTTTGGGGCGATGTTTTTGGCACAGGGTCGAGCGATCGCTTACCTTAGCAGGAGAACTCATCTACAACCCTATTGCTCAAAACGCAGATGATACGGGCATTCTGGCGGATTGTATACAATCCGCCAGAATGCCCCAATGGTAAGCCTTCTAGAAATCTTTTCGGTCTACTGAAAGTATGGAGTCAGCATTCTTTGCGGCGCGTAAACGTCTAGGTCACCTGGGTGAGATAGTAGAAGTTCTCTCTGAGTTTAGGGAAAATTTGACTGTTCACGTCAACTCTCAAAATTCTTATGAGACTATGCGTTAAGGTTATGCAAGGTTGGAAACTACCAAGAGTGAAATGAGATATTCCATACCCTAGCGTTTCTCCAATTTAGCAACTCGCCCTTCTAATGTGTTGACTTGCTGCTTGAGTTCTACCACCAGAGTTGCTAGTCTATCAAACATCTTCTCTCGTTCTTGCTGCGATACAGTTCTTCCAGAACGTATAGATGGTGTAGTTGTTGCGCCACGGGGCGACTGACTCGTTTGACCTAGCTGCGCCTCAATGCGACTGACTCGTGACTCCAAACGATTGAAGTCCGCTTCTAAATTATAGAAGCGAGATTCTACTTGCTGAGACAAGGCGGTGTTTGAAAAGACTCCACCCCAAAGCATAATCAACAAAAATATGGTTAACGCCATCAACCCAATACGCTTCATTGCTTTACTCCTACTATGAGGTTAAGCGTAGGGCACTCGTACAATAAAAACTACAATGTTACGCACTATCATGCACCCCACCGTTAGTTTGGTTGCAGTTGAGAAAATAACCTTTGCCAGTCGATAGAACTAGCAGTATTTTCTCCTTCTTTCACCTCAAACGTAACGTTACACGCTTTCGTTTGTTGTAGCGCTTCTACACAAAGCTTAGCGACATCCTCGCGGCTGATTTTTCCTCTGATATTGTCACCTTGTTCAAAAATAAACTCCTTGTCCCCATCTTCTTCAGTGAGTGCACATGGTCTGATAATCGTATAAGGAATTCTACTTTCTCTTAAACTATCTTCTCCCTTCAACTTCCATGTTAAAATTCCTCCTAATTGGTCATTTAATCTGACTGCTGGTGGTTCTTCATCTAAATTAATTCCGGGACGACCAGGACGAGTGACACCCGCTGAACTCACTAAAATAAACTGTGGTAAACTTACACCACCATAAGCTTTGATTGATTCTACTTGTAAAGCAAAACTACCAGGAGAAAATTTGGGATTGAGTTCGCCATCATATTCAAACTTGCTCAACATCAGTTGAAATGAGCAAATTTTGCTTGCATCAATTGGCGGGGAATCTTTTAGTGTTTTGGCACGAAATACCGGAATCATATGAGCAAAGGGAATGCGAACATCTATCCAGGTATTAGCCTCTGTGTTAAAAGAATAGCTATAGGCAACACTATCCCATTGTGCTTCTGTACGCAGAAAGAATTTATAACGCTTACCATCGCCTCTTAAGCGTAGTTCCACACCTTCGCAACCGGACAAATTGAAAGGAGGAGTGAAATTTTTTGTTCTTACAGAAGCAAAGCCTCCAGAGTTAGCAGTTGAGACATAACCAGCAAACAAAGCTGTCTCTTCCACCAATTGGATTTGACTTTGACTCACGCCACCCATCACAACATCATCCACCGCACCCCAGGTATTCTTCAATTTGGTTGATGGTTTTGTGAAATCAAATAATAATTCTTCTCCTGCTTTAGGCAGATATTTAGCAGTAGCTTCTATCAAATTTTTCACACCTTGATATTCTACATTTTCAGGGGTATCGCCAACAATTTCTGGTTGGTAAAATTTGATGCCTTGATAGTATTTGGCGCGTTCTGGGGTATCTCCTTCTACTGGTTGCACGCGTACCGCTGTGCAACATATCACAGCTTGGATATTAGCCATGACTAGGGCAGTTAGAGTTTCTGGCTTGGTAATATCTGCAACAACTAATTCAACGTCATCAGTGAGAATTGACTGTGCTTTGTCAATGTCTCGCACGAGTGCGCGAACTTTATAACCCTGTTCTAGTAGTCGTCTGACCACTCGCTTACCGACTCCACCCGTCGCACCTGCTACTAGTATGACACCCACTTGTCTTGCTCCATTAGGTATATTTTTGCTGCTATTAGGACGACCTTGAATAAAATCTTGTATCCAGTTGACAAAAGGAATAACCTCAAAATAGGTGAGGGTTTGGATGAATCTGCCTAAATCCCATTGAAAGCGATTGTTGTTAGTCACGATTCATGTCTTACGCTTGTTCTGTTGCAGAGTTATTATGACGATGATTCTTTATAAGTTCACCATCATATAGACTGATTTTTTAGCTCTAGTTGTCTTTGCTATCAAACTGGCGTTACTGTAAAATATCTTGAAAATATCTTGTCTGTTCGCAAAGAGTGATTAACTTTGCCACTCAGGGTAAGCGCATCTCAAATGGGATTGACAAAACATACACTTAATGCATTAACGATCAAATAAGGATTTAGGGTTCGATTGATTTCTACGGGCTAATAGCGATGCCTCCGGCAAGCCGCAAAGCGTCTACGCCTAAGTGCTTATCAAGAAACGGGGCTTAATGCGATTCTTTGACTCTTTCTTGAGATTCTTGCGTTCTTATTGACAAGATGCGCTTGCCCTGCTTTGCCACTATAAATACATATTCATGAGGGTAGCAAACTATGCTCCAGTTTCAACCTCCTGGCTTTGGACAAAAAGTCGTTCATACTTCTTTGGGATTTATGGTTTACTATACCCAAACGACCGCACCTTGGTTGATTGCTGAGAGAAAAAATTTACCTCCCTTAGTCTTTCTCCATAGCTTTGGTGGCGGGGCTTGTGCTTATGAATGGTCTAAAGTTTACCCTGCTTTTGCAGCTACGCACGAGATAATAACCCCGGACTTAATCGGTTGGGGTGAATCTGCACATCCTGTGCGGGATTACCAAGTTAGCGATTATTTGACGACTCTTGCAGAGTTTATCAGACAAACTTGTCGTCCACCTGTGACAGTCGTTGCGTCTTCATTAACAGCGGCTTTGGTTATTCGCCTCGCCATTGCTCAACCTTTTTTATTCCAAGCATTGTTTCTGGTATGTCCTTCTGGATTTGATGACTTTGAACAAGGTGTAGGACGCAGACTTCCACTTCAACTCATCAACACACCACTATTGGACAATTTCATTTATACTCTTGGCGCTGAAAATGCACTAGCAGTATGCAACTTTTTGCAAAGTTTTTTGTTTGCTAAATCAGAACGAGTTTCTGAAGAAATGGTACAAGCTTATTTAGTCTCTGCACAACAGCCTAATGCTAAATTTGCAGCCTTGGCATTTTTACGGGGTGACCTTTACTTTGACTTGAGTTTGTATATTCCACAACTGACTATTCCTACGGTAATATTGTGGGGTGAGAAGGCACAATTTACCAGTGTTATACTAGGACAGCGTTTGACAAAGTTAAATACCAACGCAATTCGTGATTTTTATACAATTCCAGATGCAGGAGTACTACCCCATTTGGAAAGACCAGAGGTTGTGATTGGTGTGTTGCAACAGTCTCTACACGTTAATATGTAAGTTATATTTAATACTCTACAAAAGTAGCAATTTTTAAGGAGATGAACTATGAACATCTTTCTTACAGGAGCAACAGGATATATTGGCTCAATTGTTGCCCGAAGACTGAAAGAAACTGGTCACAATGTTGTTGGCTTGGCGAGGAGTGAAGCATCTGCACAAAAACTTAAAGAGCTTCAGATTGAGCTAGTTTTAGGAACTTTGCAGGACAGAGAAAAATTAATTGAAGCTGCACACAAGGCAGATGCAGTGATTCACACTGCATTCATTCACGACTACAGTGATTTCGCTGGTGCAATTAAAACAGAACGTGATGTGCTAGCTGCGTTTACAGAGGCTCTGGCAGATTCAGGAAAACCATTTATCGCTACATCGGGAACAGGCTTGCTCGGTGATAGTGGCGATCGCGTAATTGATGATTCAGAAAGTTTTGAGTTTCAGGGAGAATTGACAGGAAGAGCCGTTGCTGAGCAAGATATTGTCCGTGCAGCACAGCAAAACATCCGCAGCGTTGCGTTGCGTCTACCAATTTTTATTTATGGGCGTGGTGGTAGTCAGTTCATCCCATTTCTTATCAATGATGCCAAGCAAACGGGTGTGGCTCGATACATTGAACCGGGAGACTTTAAATACTCGGTTGTTCACGTTGACGATGCTGCAGAGCTTTACATTCAAGCTTTGCAAAATGGGAAGGCAGGTTCCATCTATCATGCTGTTTCAGAATCAGGAGTTACCAGCAAAGCGATGACCGAGGCAGTTGCACGTATGCTTGGATACAAAGTTGCTGGTATGTCAAAGGAAGAAGCTATCCAAGTTTGGGGAATAGCGGTAGCTACCTTCTTTTCACTCAACAACCAGATTTCGTGTTCAAAAGCTGAAAAAGAGCTTGGCTGGAAGCCATCTGTAAAAACTACAATTCTTGAAGACATTGAGCATGGTTCCTACAAAGCGATCTAACAAAAGCGTTGATGAAACTGGAAGCCTCGGACGTAGCGTCAGCGAAGTCCGAGGTAGTTCACTTGCTATCAAAACCTAATGGAAAAATCTGGATCGCCATACATACACTGACCATGCAAGAAGAAAAACTAACTGTACATGAAGAAATATTACTGAAACCAGGCACTTTGTGGAAACGTGTCAAAGAACAAACTGAATACGCTCTGCGATGTGGAGCGTTGGTGACAATACCAACGGAATTTGAGTTCATAGAACAAGGTAGAGTTCGCTTCTTAGTGCGAGTCTTATCTAACCTTGCTCGCAAAGATGCAGTTAAGCAAAAACAACAGACACAAACCTCCTCTGGTCAAGAATTCAATCCTTTTCTTCCCTACGAGGAGGATTTGTTTATTGCAGATCTTTCCAACACGCACGTATGTATTTTAAATAAATTTAACGTTGCTGACTATCACTTACTGATCATCACTCGTGTGTTTGAAGAACAGGAAACTCTACTCACCCTGCAAGATTTTGCAGCAATGTGGGCGTGTCTTGCTGACTTTGATGGTTTAGTATTTTACAATGGTGGCAAAATTGCTGGTGCTAGTCAGCGACACAAGCATTTGCAACTTGTCCCACTTCCACTCATACCCAATGGATTACAAATACCTATTGAACCTCTGTTTGCATCCGCTCAATTTCAAGACTTTATTGCCACTATACCGCAATTTCCTTTTGTACACGCCTTTACAAGGCTAGACCCTCATTGGGTACAATCTCCATTGAAAGCTGCTGAGGCAACCCTAAAGCGTTACCGTACCCTGCTACACGCCGTTGGCTTAGAAAACACTAACCAAGCGAGTGGAATACAGTCTGGTCCTTACAATCTTCTGGCGACAAGGAAATGGATGCTTATAGTACCGCGATCGCAAGAAACTTTTGAGTCCATTGCTGTAAACTCATTAGGATTTGCAGGTTCCCTTTTCGTACGAAACGAGCAACAGATGCAGATTCTCAAAGACGTTGGACCCATGACTCTCTTAGAGAAGGTCGCCGTAGCAACAAAACAGGAGGGGACAAATTAAGCAATTCGCTCATTCAGAATTCACGCATTAAGAACCCCGTCTTGATAAATCAGGCGTTGGAATTAACAATTTAAGCGTGATACCAATTCTATGTGAGGCGGCGCTGTATTTCTCTGCGAAGACAGCGCATGCACTTGCGTTCAGGGCATAAGTACCACTTTGCATCAAAGTTTCTAGATTGTCTAAGACAATCAAGCAACAATGTTGTTTGAGATGTTCTATAAGTTTAGAAAGTTTACCAGTGTCGTTTCTAGTAATGGAGTCGTTTGTTGCTGAGCTAGAAATTGAAGCAAATCATCTAGCAATTCTGACAAGAGGGGAGCATTACGGAGCGATCGCACATCCTACAAAAAGTAAATTCTTTTCGTTGAGCGATTGCCCAAGGGGCACAAGCATTGCTGATCGCCCCTTAGAGCGCAGCGCTCTACACCATCGCATTCCAAAAACAAAACTCAAGGGCGATCGCCTTCCCTCTGCACCTTGATAAGTCTACAATATTAATTAAGATGAAATCTTAGTACGATGAGTATGCATCCCTTATTGAAGGTTGACATTTCCCAATTAAGTGTAGCTGAGCGAATACAACTTGCAGAGGATTTGTGGGATAGCATCCTTGCAATACCTACAGCGGTTGGTGTCAGTGAGAGCCAGCAACGAGAATTAGACAGACGCTTAGAACAGTACCGCCAAAACCCAATGCAGAATTCAAGCTGGAAAGAGATTAAGCAACGACTGGGTTTTTCTGAATGAAGTATAACTTACTGATTCGCCCAGAAGCGGAGCTTGATATCGAGGAGGCTTTTGAGTGGTACGAAGAACACAATCCCGGACTAGGTTTTGAGTTTGTACGTGCAGTTGATACCTGTCTAGCTACAATTGGACGCATTACCTTAGCTTATCCTTTGGTGCATCAAGAGGTACAACGAGCGTTGATTCGTCGATTTCCTTACGGGATTTTTTACCTTCTTGAAGAAGATACGATTTTTGTCATCGCCTGTTTCCATGTTAAACGTGATCCACAACAATGGCAAAATCGAAGTGATTGAATAAGCCGTCGTGATCCTGCTACACAGCAACCTTAAGGAGTTTCTCCCAACGCCGTTGATAAGCTGTTCCACATTTATAGCGATTCTCATCCGGATGAAGTACAAATTTCTCTGCGTCCATCTGCGCCTTTGGGTGCGGTTAATTCTTTCTTCTTGTACCTCACCCAAGCGGGAAACGCTATAAATTGCATCCATTTGGGTGGGCAAGATGCCCACCCCACAAAAGGTACAAAAAATTTCAATATGCAAACTAGATATGGTTTAGCTTAAACAACTCACACCACCTGATAAACAAAACTGAGACTTGCCCAATAATTCACATCCAACACATAGGAGTCGGTCGCTGTACTGTTCATATCATTGGCACTAGCATTATGCAAATCTTGTAGAACGGCTTGTACGACTTCCACAGGGTTTATCAAGGGCTGAATACGATGTTGTTCTGCTTTGGGATGCTTAGTAGCTTCCAAAGCCGAGAGGGATTGAGTAAAAGGTGCTGTACTAAAGATGAGTTGGGTTTCACTTAAGGAAGTTGGTCCTTGTACGACCCATTCAAAACCAGCAGTCGTTTGTGGTATTGTCAAAGTTTCCCCTGGGGAGATGACCATATCTTTGAGTACTGATTGGACTTCTGATGGGTCTGATTCAGTACTCTTGTACCAAGGAAACAAGGCGATCGCAGTCCTACTGCTATTTAATGCTAGCAGCATAAGATAAACAGGGCGATCGCTGATATTTTCCACTCGATACTGTATCTTACTGCCAACAGTCACAGTCGCAATACTTCCGAGTTCAGGATTAAATGTTTTCTTATTTGACGTCTCAGCACTTTGGGTTCTCAGTGTTTCTCGTTTTATCAGCGCCCGAGGCGTTAAAGCGCCAATGAGCTCTAATGTTGCCTTAATACCCAAGTGAGAAGATCCTGCATTCTCTGTTAGTCGCCATAATTTTGCCGCTAGTAAGGTTTGCAGTTTTGGTCCTAACCGCTGCGCAACGACTTTCACTGCTTCTCCCACTTCTCCAGCAGTGCTTAGAATTAACTCGCCACCAGGAGAAAATAAACCGTAGCGACTGGGAGACACAACTGTAGATGTCGCTGTAGAATCTTTATTCTTCGCTTCTGGTAGTTTCCCAAACACATAATCTGCTGGTTGTTCTCCTGCGACTACGCTTGATACATGAGCGACTGTTGCAAAAGCACTTGTCGCATCAACCCGTTCAATTCTTTCCAGTCCATGGAGGGCGACTGTTAAACCTATATTCCGGGGGATAACTCGCACAACTTCCTGAACAAGTTGCCCGACTTGAGGAGAAGTTGTACCATCAGGACTAGAAATTTGGGCTTTTGCTGTCAACCCAGCACGCGATTTCAAAACCAGCTTTATATTCAACTCTTCTTTTGTCACTAGAGTGAGTCGTGAATTCACTCCGTAGTGTTCCAATACTTGTGCAGGTAGTCCCCCCAACCACAGTAGGATTGTTTTCCCGTCATCTTCACCTCCTGTAACTACTCCTTCTGCGAAGGTGCTGTTTGGAAGTAAAATATCTGCAATGAGTGTATGAGCAAGCTGATTTTTTTCATCTAGCAATAAAGCTGGCTGCTGTTTCGTACTACCCAACTGCTGAACAGAACCTGCCACATGCGAGAGACAGAGTTGAATTGTTGTTGTTGGTGTAGCTTCCCACAAGTACTGTGTCAAGGCATAGGTAAATAACCCAGCACTAAAACCAGACAACTGCTGCTCTCTTGCCAATTGCTTGGGGTCAGAAGTAGCTGAAAGCACAACGGCTGACTGCTCAGTAGAGGCATTTTGTTGTAGCTGTTTTTGCCACTCAAGTTCTTCTGCTAACAGGATAGCTTGTCTTGGTCCTGGGCGAGCGCGAATTCGCAGGTTCGTTGGCAAAGAGTTGGAGGGAGTGTAGTAGCTCGTATCCAATACTGCTGCTACATGGTTTGTCGTAAGCGATCGCAACATGAGCAACAGTGTTTCTTCTAATATATAGTTGACAAATTTGTTTTCTTGTGTATTTATTTCATCAACTGAAACTAGAGCATTTTGCTCTGTTTCTGGCAAATCTCCCAATTTGATACGACTGCCATAGCCACTATAGTGGAACACAACTACATCATCAGGTTTAGCTTGCTTCACCAAATGCTCAAAAAAAGCTGTCTCGATAGACTCCCTCGTCGCTTTTTCATCAGTTAACGCGACAATATCTGAGGGGTGAAAACCAAAGCGGTGAATCAAAAGTTCCCTTTGCAGTTCCACATCTGTCAGACAACCGATAAGATCTGGAAATTGTGGGTATTGATTGATACCGACTAATAAAGCCAATTTACGCGGTACAGATTGTGCCAAAGCTTCGTAGTAGTGACTTCCTAGGGTCAACCACTCTGTCTCAGCTGCACCCAATGCCGCGAGTATAGAGCCAAACCTTTGTAAAAACGTTCGCCGTTTCATAAGTTAGCTATCAGCCCTCAGTCCACCAGCTATAGCTTAAAGGGCTGAGGTCTGTATGTAAAGCAACCTTTTACACTTTACTATCTGCCTTTAATGTGCTTTAAATATCGTAAGTATGAACTGGCACTTGCATTGCCCGTGCCAATTCTTGAGCCACCTCTGGACGAGAAAATTCTGGTGGAGGTAACTCACCTCGGCGCAGCATTTCTCGCACTTTTGTTCCTGAAAGATGAATGCGCTCTTCCGGAAGACTAGGACTTGTTTTACTTGTCGCCATTTGTTGAGTACGCATGCAGTAAAAGGCGTGTTCAAACATCATCGGCACAATGCCCAGTTCTTCAGGCTTGAACTCATCAAAGATGTGTTGAGCATCATAAGTGCCGTAGTAATTACCGACTCCAGCATGATCCCGACCGATGATAAAGTGAGTGCAACCGTAGTTCTTGCGAATGATAGCGTGGAAAATTGCCTCCCGAGGACCAGCATAACGCATAGCCGAGGGATTAATTGCTAAAAAGACACGGTTATTTGGGTAGTATTTTTCTAGCAAAATTTCGTAGCAGCGCATCCGCACATCTGCGGGGATGTCATCTTCTTTCGTCGCTCCTACCAATGGGTGCAAAAATAGACCATCCACAATTTCCAAAGCGCACTTTTGGATATATTCGTGGGCGCGGTGGATGGGGTTGCGAGTTTGGAACCCAACAATAGTCTTCCAGCCCATTTCCTGAAACACCTGCCGAGACTCGACGGGATCAACTTGGTATTTTGGAAACAGAGGATGAGGCTCGCGTTGTAATAACCACACATCACCTGCTAAATTTACAGAACCTTGATTATAAACCACCTGTACACCAGGATGCTTTGAATCATTAGTTCGATAAATATGAATGGCTTCGCGGGTTTTGTCGTAGTGATATTTTTGTGTCAGTTCCAATACTCCGATATACTGACCAGCAGGATCATCTAAGCGAATCAAATCGTCTTCTTTTAAGGAGGCGGCGACTTGCTCATTAACCGAGAGTGTAACGGGAATTGACCAAACTGTACCCTTAGCAAGGCGCATTTCTGTAACAACGCGGTTATAATCCTCCTGGTTCATAAAACCAGTGAGTGGACTAAAACCACCAATTGCAATCATTTGCAAATCTGATACCGCCCGTCCATCAAGTTGAACTCGCGGTAGGAAGTCGGCTTTTGAGAGAAATACTTGTCTTTGCTCAGGTGTAGCGATGCGATTCACCAATTGCCCACCATGGGGGGCTATGCTGTCAAAATGATAACTCAAGGCTGTCCTTTTTTTTGCGATAACTACATTTTTTTTAAGCTAGTATCTAAATTACCAAACCGTAGGGACGCATAGAGCAAGGATTATGTTGGTAAGTAGGAGAAGATGAGGGGGATGAGGGGGATGAGGGAGATGAGGGAGAAGGGAACATGACAAATCACAGACTTGCTTACAAGTTAATCATTATGATATTTATACATCATTAAAGAAAATAAAAAGTGCATCTAAGTGCATCTATCTGTATTCATTACAGGAAGTGATTTCTATGGTTTGCGAAACAAGCTCACACCTTATCACTATAGATACGAATATTCTTCAGAACCCACTGAATAAGGCAGATAGGCTTTTAACTACATTGGATAAGACACACTGGGTGTCTTGTTAGTTGTTGGTTGTCAGGACTTAGGTATTGACAAAAAGCTGATTGTGTGGATATGTTCCCCGCTTCTACTTGAGGTGTTTCGGAGTGAGCAACTGGTAAAAATTGTGTAACGTTTTATAAAGTTTTCGTTCGGCTTCCAAAGTCACTTACCATGAACAGCAGTGCTAGTCAACCTATTTTGATTTTTCTTGCCGTATTTGTCTTACTCTACATTTTTATCTTTTACGGGCTACGGTCTTGGTTCCGTCGAGCTTCTCTAGATATCGGTAGTGTTGCTCTGAGCGTATCTCAAATACCCATTTTAATAATTGCGGTCTTAAGCTTTGTCAAAATTGTTCTTGCTCAGCTGGAGTCAATACCGGCGCTTGTATGGGTGCAGCGAGGATTGACTGCTCTGATTTTCATCACGGCTACCTACTGGGTTGCTCAACTGTTGAGTCAGGTGTTGGTCTATACTCTCAAGCAAATTGCTCAAACGAGTGAAGCGCAATGGGACGATGTTATTGTGCCGATTCTAGAGTCATCACTCCCGATTGTAGTCTATCTGTTTGGGAGTGCACTCAGCTTGCAGGCGCTCGGGATTGATCTAACAGGAGTGTGGGTTGCAGTTGGCGGGGCGGCTTTTATTCTTGGCTTTGCGCTCAAGGATATATTGGCTGACTTCTTCAGTGGCTTAGTGCTGTTGATGGATACCCCTTTCCGCTTTGGCGATGTCATCAGCTTACCAGACGGCACTAAGAGCGTGATTAAAAGGGTTGGATTGCGAGTTACCAACTTGTATGTCTTTGATCAGCACTGTGAATTGTATATCCCCAATTCTGTATTCCACGGTCAATCGATTCTCAATTTAAGCCGTCCCACCTCCCACTACTATTACACTTTGAATCTCCCTGTAAAAAGCGATGCCGATCCAACTCTCGTGATTAAACTGATGGAGGCTGTGATTTTAGCGCATCCGGACACATTAGGAAAGATTGATCAAAAAGTTGAGTTTATCGATCAGTTCTATGGCGTATCTGGTGACCCACTCAAGGCAGAACAGAAGCGAGAAGCGGGACGTCTACGGTTGTTAGCTGAGAAAAAGCTTAACACTCAGTTGATGAATATTGAACAGGCATTGGACTCGCTATCAGCTCAGGTTAGTCAGTTCGAGAAAGGAGGTTTAGATTTTGATGAAACTAGACGGATACAGGGAGATTTCTTGGATATTTGCCAAATGATTGGTATGGATTTAATATCTAGTCGAATGACAAAACAGCGGCGAGCCTTCCTATTAGAGGAGATTCGGGAAATGGCTGCCAAAGAAAAGCTAATTGGGCTGGTCAGAGAGTGGTATGGGTTCTGGTTGAAAGATCCAGATCTGCTCCAGGAGGATCATGATATCTTACCACAGCAGTGGGAACAGAAAATAGAGTTTCTTAAGCGGAAACTGAACCGATTGTCACGCAAATTCAGTAATCCCTCTGCCGATGAGACTCGTTTAGATGACGCCGTGATACAAGTGTCAAACTGGATGCGCGAGAATTTCAAGACCACTCGTAATGAGTGGCAAGAACCAAAAATATGGTTGAGTGAAGTCCGCGAAGGAATGAGTAAGAACTTTAGCATCAAGTTCTACGTGGACGATATTACTTTGGAGCACTTTGAGCGCGGTAACCGAGTGGAGAGCGAAGTGAATCGAGAATTGAGTTGGCAATTGCGGCGGGCTTATCTATCACTGTAGTTTGAGCAATTCATATGCTCATTGCTCAATTATCCCGCCACCCAACACCTTCTCTGTATCGTACCATACAGCGGCTTGTCCGGGAGTAATGCTGAACTGAGGTTCATCAAACACTATGCGGACACGGGAATTTTCTAAGGGAATAACCGTAACTGGTACAGGAGTTGAACGGTAGCGAACTTGTACCTCAGTCCGAATGGGAGTTGATGGTTCAGCGATGGATACCCAATTCACCCGTTCTACTGTACATTCTGGTTGGGTTGCTTTGGTGCGATCGCCTACAATCACTCTATTATTAACTGCATCCAACTCAATCACATACAGTGGTTCAGCGGCGGCGATTCCTATACCCTTACGTTGCCCAATTGTGTAATGATGGACACCATCATGTTGACCCAGTATTTTACCGGAAGTATCAACAATATCCCCTTTTTTGGGCGCGAGATACTTATCCAGAAACGCTCGCATTGAACCGTTACTTTCCACAAGGCACAAGTCTTGGCTTTCTGGCTTATCTGCTGTTTTTAACCCGTATTCATCGGCAAGACGACGAGTTTCTGTTTTGTGCAGTTCTCCTAGTGGAAATACGCTGCCTGCTAGTAAATCTTGTGACAAATCATAGAGGAAGTAGGACTGGTCTTTATTGCGGTCAACTGCTCGCAGCAATTGGTAGCGTCCAGAAACTTCATCATACTGGATGCGAGCATAATGACCAGTGGCAATGCGATCACATTCCAAATTTTCGCGAGCGTATTGTAACATAGGACCAAATTTCACAGTCTTGTTACACTGCGAGCAAGGCAAAGGAGTGATTCCAGTACTGTAACCAGCCACCAGGTAGTCAACAATATTGTTTTGAAAGACATCACGAATATCAACAATATGATGGGGAATACCCAACTGTTCACAAATATAAGCCGCATCAATCATACCTTCAGAGCAGCACTGACCTTTCCCTTTCATCAGCCAAAGGGTTAGACCAATAACTTCGTATCCTTGATGGTGTAAAATGGCAGCTGCGGTGGAACTATCAACGCCACCAGAAAGACCAACGACGATTTTGTTCATAAAATGGTTCGCTTATTATATAACTTTGCTACACAAATCAAGATATTTTAGATTTTGGATTTAGTGACTTAATAATTTTTTAGCAAAAAACTATCTAAAATTTTTGCTGCTAATAATATGCTCAGCGCAATACCGAGTCAGGTTATGGCATTTATCAAATTGAGCCGACCATCTTTGATTTTGCGTTTGCTTTTAGGAGGATGGTTAGCTCTTTTATCCCAATCTAACTTAGCATATGCTCAAATCAACCATCGCGAAGTTTTCATAGCGCAGCGATCAGTATATGATGGGGTACCGCCTGCACCTCCAAGTTCCGAACCATTACCAGCAGTACCGTCAAATTCAGAAGGTTATACAGTTCCTGAAGTAAATACACCATCTCAACGTTCTGTTGAATTCCAAGCAGAACCGTCTCGGTATAATCGGGACTATACTCTCTACAAAGTGTATGTTAACGACAGTGGTTACGGACTGCTGCAACGAATACGTCGTATTTCACCAAGAGCTTTTAGACGACAGTTTCGAGGACGTTCTGTCATTCAGGTAGGAGCTTTTGACAGAAAATCTAATGCCCAAAACTTAGTGAGAAATTTGGAATCCTACGGTATATATTCTGCAAGAGTCGTCTCTAGCGATCGCATTGTCTATAACGGACGCGATGGACGGGACGCTCCCGATGATTCTGGCAGAGGCGATAATGGTAGAGAGAGGTCTAATTATTATTATGTCGTTATTCCTGCTAAAGCGGAAGACTTACCCTACTACAGAAACGAAATCAGACGATATGTCGGACGAAATGTCTATGTCATCCCTAGACTTGAACCGCGAGGACCACATGTAGCAGTTGGACCTTTTGTCAAGCGATCGCAGGCGGAAGAGTGGAATAGTTATCTGCGGCGAGATTCAAGATTTGGTAATGCTAGGGTTTATTATGGAAAGTAATGATTCAGTTACCAGTTATCAATTTGAAGAAGAATTCAGAATCCAGTATTCTGAAGGAAGAAATAAAGAATTTAGTTTTCTGACTTGGTGACTCGGTAACTCCTGACTCCTTCACTGTTCACTGACATGAGTCCTTGCGGGAGCAGCACACACAACCCGAAACCCGACAGTGCTGTAGTCGGAGTCGGGATAGCAGGGTAAGCGCATCTCAAATGGAATTGACAAAACATACACTTAATGCATTAACGATCAAATAAGGATTTAGGGTTCGATTGATTTCTACGGGCTAATAGCGATGCCTCCGGCAAGCCGCAAAGCGTCTACGCCTAAGTGCTTATCAAGAAACGGGGCTTAATGCGATTCTTTGACTCTTTCTTGAGATTCTTGCGTTCTTATTGACAAGATGCGCTTGCCCTGATGCTTATAGGGGCAAGCACTACTAATTGCAATTAAAACCTGTCGGCTACTAATAGCTCTCTTCAAAAAACCAACATCCCAAAAATCTAGTTCCGACTGAAATAAACCTTGAAGTAGCAGTTCTTCCGTTGGTCCTAACCAATCAATATCTGGACCCGTATTTCCAGTAATATTTATTTGGGCGGGATTAATAATAAATCTTTGCTGAAATATAGTTTTATAAAACTCTTTTAACTCTTGATTACCTCGGTTTGTCTCATATGCAGCGAGAATGAGACGTTCTAACTTACCTCTTGACTCAGCCCATTTAATCAAATCAAAAACAACTTCAGTAAGATTTGCTCCTCCAGCGATCGCATCTAAATTTTCCTCTAATTCATTATCAACAACCATCATTTCTAAATCAGCTTTCTTTGGATAAGCACTGATAATAGCGTCGCGTAATTTCTTGCGTTCAGAACCCGTTAGATGCATAACGAAAGAAGGGATTATTAACTCTTATTGTTATTGAAATTACCATAGATTAACTAGATAAAGAGACTCTAGGATAGAGAAAAACAGGGAAACGTCACTCAGCACCCATTCCTCAAAACTGTTGAACTTTAGGACTCAGAACTGATGCAAGACAGACAAGAACAAATTTCACAAATAGTCGTCACCGCACAACAAATGCGTGATATCGAAGAGCGTATTTTTGCAGCAGGAATGCCTGTAGCAGCTTTAATGGAGAAAGTAGCAGGACTTATCACCCGTCGTGTTCAGAATATCTACCCTCTGTTTTGGGGACAAGTACACAAAGGGAAAGCTCCCTCATCCCCCTCATCTCCCCTAGGAATTCTCGTCGGTCCTGGTCACAATGGTGGTGATGCTTTGGTTGTTGCCCGTGAGTTACACTTTCGTGGCTATGAAGTCTTGATATATTGCCCTTTCTCTAAACTCAAGGAATTAACTTCGCAACACTTGCAGTATAATAGAAGTCTGGGTTTACTGTGTTATGACTCAATTGAGCCACTGAAAAATTGTAATTTATTGATTGATGGGTTGTTTGGATTTGGCTTAGAAAGAACGCTCACAGATCCAGTCGCTAATGCTATTAATCAACTGAATGAATGGAACAAACCAATTATTAGTATCGATTTGCCTTCGGGATTGCACACAGATATTGGTGAGGTGTTGGGAACTGCGGTGCGTGCGACGCACACATTTTGCTTAGGTTTGTGGAAGTTGGGTTTATTGCAAGACCAAGCTCTTGATTATGTCGGTAAAGCTGAGTTAATAGATTTTGATATTCCCTTGGCTGATATCCAAGGTGTTCTGGGGAATTCTCCAAGAATTAAACGTATCACAAAAACAACTGCACTCTCCAGTTTACCTCTACCCCGTCCGCTAGTGACTCATAAATATAAAGAAGGACATTTACTGTTGATTTGTGGTTCGCGTCGCTATTCGGGAGGAGCAATATTAACTGGTTTGGGAGCAAGAGCAAGTGGTGTCGGTATGCTCTCGATCGCTGTGCCAGAATCTCTCAAGCCGATAATGATAGCACAGTTACCTGAAGCCCTAATTATTGGTTGTCCGGAAACGGAGTCTGGAGCAATCGCTCAACTGCAACTTCCACCAAAAACAGATCTGAGTTCATTTGATGCGATCGCTTGTGGTCCTGGTTTAACCCAAGATGCAAATCCTATTTTACAACAGGTGTTAGGTAGCACTAATCCCCTAGTTTTGGATGCTGATGGTTTGAATATCCTTGCTCAGATGGGAACTATAGCCACACTACAAAAGCGACAATCTACTACCGTACTTACACCACACGCAGGTGAATTCAAGCGGTTGTTTCCTGACATTGTTGATGCCAACCAGGATAGGGTAAAAGCAACGCGGGAAGCTGCGGCGCAAAGTGGGGCAGTAGTTTTATTGAAAGGTGCAAGGACTGTTATTGCCAACTCCCAAGGAACCGTCTGGATTAATCCTGAAAGTACTCCAGCTTTGGCGCGTGGTGGTAGTGGAGATGTATTAACTGGGCTTATTGGTGGATTATTGGCGCAAGCTTCTTCTAAAAATATTTCTGTAGAGGAGATTGTTGCAACTGCTGCTTGGTGGCATTCTCAAGCGGCAATTTTAGCAGCACAAGAGCGGACAGAGTTGGGAGTAGATGCCCATACCTTAACAAACTATCTCATAAAAATTTTTATATAGCAATTCACTTCCTGCAAATTTTCATTAGTCATTTTTATTATCTACAAGGCTTTGAGACCAATCCTTGCAGATATTATTTCAACGTAACAATTAGGTTTTGATATCGTTACCGATAGTTTAGAGACAGAAAAATACAGTTTCATAATTCTATGCGATCGCTATTTTATCCACTTTCATTAACGTCTCGACTCCCCTCTCCTAAGGGAGAGGTTGCGCCAACGGCTCTGCCGATCGACATTAAATTTTCTAATTCTTTATGGCGTGCGATCGCGGAAACTAAAAATGATTGATATTGCTCATAACTAATCCCTAATATCTGTTTTGTCCGTAGAGGATATTTTTGGATATAATCAAGTACAATACACATTTTTTACCTGAAGTGGTAGATTTACATTTTATTCTTCTACCACTTTTTTGTGCTTTATTTATATTTAGGACGGGTCTAATCAACTGCTGGATGGGGAATACCAAAAGATTCAATCATGTCTTTAATTAAAGCTCTTTCAGTAAAAAAAATGGGCTATTCTCATCTGCTTTTTATACGATGGCAAGAAATCATTCAACTCTGCATAAAAGCGGAAAGAAGCAAAAGCCATAGCAACAAATTTTGGGATTTTTCTTTTTCACTATACTAACTTGAGTCAATCCTCTAGATTTATCCGTGGCATCATTCGGAATTGGGGAGTTCTTCTCAAAGGATGAGAGATGGTGACTGCCTTAAAGTCTTTGTCATTATTTTCTACTATAAGAGAATATTCATATTCTATATCCAGAGCATGAAACCTTGTTTCAGCAGGGGTTATCAGCTATTTGAAGCAGTTTAACTCTGTGTTAACTGGCACTTTCTAGTTTTGGACGGTAGCTGTGATTAGAAAAATTAGCAAATACTTGCTTTTGTTATTGACTTCCGGTAAAGTCATAGCAGATACCCCACTTCAACCTTGATAGAATTTTCAAGAGCCTAGGTAAGATAAATAAATGCTTAAGGTAGTCCAGCTAGGATATATCATAGGAATTAGGAAAATCTGCTTAAAAACAGTACTATATGAGTCATATTCACATTAATATCAAGGAGATTGCCATGTAAGCGCTAAGTAAAATTACCTTTTAGAAGTTGAATGTTGATATTGAAAAAGGTGACATTAGCAATAAATAGTTGCTAATCTTTAGTATTAAGTAAATCAGCAAATGAGCAGGTATTGAATCCAGTACCTTGATTTGCTCTTAGTTATTCGTAATGATAAATTCCACTTTGTTTTTTTTGAAAATAAATTGAGAATAATTAGCAATATGATGTATCCAATGATAGATTTGGGAAAACCATTTAGATTCCAAGAACTTAAAAAAAATTGTCCAAACAAAGCAGTTTTTATATCTAAATGACACGATCTCTGTTTGTAATATCCTTTGTTCATAAATATATCAATAAGTAAAGTTATATGAATACTTTTTTTTGTTCAGACTATTCGCGACAAGTAGAAGAAGATATTATTGGTGATGCTTCCAATCATCAGACTTACATCTTAGTGGAGTGTCCTCCACCTTGGACACCAGAAGCCTTTCACTCCAGATGGGTTCCTGAGAATTTGCAGATTTTAATTAGGGAGGTAAAACGAGATAAACTGCCGATAAAATTCCTTTTGATTGCCAACAATTTATCTCATAAAGTAGACTACACAACCCTATTGGTTTATCAAAGAAAAGAGGGTTTGAGTAATGGGTATCGCAAGCAAGAATTTCAGTTGACAAATATTGAACAAGTAGCAGATGTTGTCAGAAAATGGTTACGTGGTGGATTTTCTGATTATGATGCTCAAACAAGTGCAACAAGAGATATTCTTGTCTGTACTCACGGTAGTCATGATAGATGTTGTGCTAGGTACGGCAATCCTTTCTACTTTTATGCGACATCTATTGTTTCTAGTTTGGAATTAGATAACGTTCGTATTTGGAAATCTAGTCATTTGGGTGGACATCGGTTTGCTCCAACAGCTATAGATTTCCCAGACGGAAGATACTATGGAGCTTTGGATCAAGAGTCGTTTCAGTCAATTTTAACTCGTAGTGGTGACATAACATTCTTGAAGAAAGTCTATAGAGGTTGGGGAATTCTGCCAAATTCACTTCAGGTTTTAGAAAGAGAACTTATTCTTCGTCATGGATGGGATTGGTTTAATTATAAAGTAGCAGGCGAAATCATTAAGCAAAACTTAGATAAAAAGATGGTTCTCGCTGAGATAAATGTTGAAAAACCAGACGGTTCTCTACACTGTTATCAAGCAAAGGTAGTAAAAGACGAAACAAAAACTCTAAAACTTAGAGCCTCTTGCAATGCTACGCAAGAATCAGTGTTTACTAAATATACTGTGGATAGTTTCTGGCTTGCATCTACTAACAAACTGGCAGCTTGTAGTCAAAAAAATGAGGCTTTGCTGGGCAAGGAACTATAATCTAAAAGCTACTCACTTCTGTTGCATATAGCATTTCTAAATGATTCGTGAGATAAAGAAACCCGGTATCTGGAAAATACCGGGTTTCTAAGGCTCAGTATTTTCTTACAAATGATTCCGGATTCTATAGCTAGTCTTTTTGAGTAGAGTTCTCATTTTCTTCAATAATCTTGTCTATGGCATCTCTGACTTTTTCGCGTCATTCAGGGATGCTCATTAGTTTTTCTTGCTTCTCGACTTTAAGAAGTATTGATAGAGGTTTTCTGTCTAATGGTTTGTCGCTTGTAAAACTTAATTGATGATTTTTCTGGAAAGGCAGGAATTGTCTATTCTAGAAGTTGGAGCTTATTAACCAGCCATTGCTGATTCATTGCTGATTTTTCAAATCTCAGCAAGGTACACTTGATGCGGCAAAATTATATATGTGTAAAAAACAACATATGAGACGTATTTGTAGACGATTGGAAATATCTAGCTTTAGGAAAATATAATGCAAACAAATTGGAGAATCGGGTCTTTATTTGGAATTCCGCTGTTTTTAGACCCTCTATGGTTTGTGGTTTTAGGGCTAGCAACCCTTAACTTTGGAGTCGCTTACCAAGCTTGGGGGTCTGTCCTAGCTTGGAGTGCTGGAGTAGTGATGGCATTGCTGCTTTTTGGTTCAGTATTATTGCACGAACTGGGTCACAGCTTAGTTGCGCGATCGCAAGGCATAAAAGTTAATTCGATTACCCTATTTCTGTTTGGTGGCATTGCTTCTATCGAAGAAGAGTCCAAAACCCCAGGAAAAGCATTTCAAGTGGCAATTGCTGGACCTGTAGTGAGCGTTGTTCTGTTTTTCCTTCTCAGACTGCTAACAAACATTTTGCCTTATAACAGCCCTGCCAGCCTTATGGTTGAAGATTTAGCGAGAATCAACTTAGTTTTGGCACTGTTCAATCTTATTCCTGGTTTGCCCTTAGATGGCGGACAAGTTTTAAAAGCAGCACTTTGGAAAGCAACAGGGAACCGCTTTCAAGCGGTACGGTTGGCAGCAAAAGCAGGACAAATTTTAGGTTACGGTGCTATTGCTTTGGGTATAGCAGTGGATTACTTTACCGGCGAATTAGTCACTGGTTTGTGGATAGCTTTATTAGGTTGGTTTGGCGTCCGCAATGCTGGCAGCTATGACCGCATAACAATCTTACAAGAAACCTTGCTCAATTTAGTTGCCGCCAATGCTATGACCCGTGACTTTCGCGTAGTCGATGCTAAAGCGACTTTGCGTTCTTTTGCCGACTCCTACCTTTTAGATACCAGCACCCCTGAAGTTTATTTTGCTGAGTCTGATGGACGTTACCGGGGCATGGTTTCCATTGACGATTTGCGCCTTGTGGAAAGAAGTCAATGGGAAACCCTAACAGTGCAAAGTATAGTGCATCCGCTGACAGAAATTCCTACTGTTGCCGAATCAACTGCTTTGGTAGAGGTGATTAACAAGCTGGAAAATGAACAATTGCCTCGCATAACCGTGCTATCTCCCGCTGGTGCTATCGCTGGTGTCATTGACCGAGGAGATATTATACGAGAATTAGCACAAAAGTTAAATATGCGGATAACCGAAGCCGAGATTAAGCGCATAAAAGATGAAGGGAGTTATCCGCCTGGTTTGCAATTGGGACTGATTGCAAAATCGCTTCAATCGTAAACAGTTGTTAGCATATTTGGGGTCTGCCATTCAATACAATTCTTGTGGGGTGGACATCTTGTCCGTTTTAAATTAAGGACGGACGAGCCGCCCATCTCACTAGAAAATTGGATTTCACAACTGAGGTTGCGCCAAAATTGCCTCCCACTCAGACACAGAAAGTGGTTGCACCTCTAACTGCACGTCAAAACAATCTTCAGCAGCCCTCATTAACGCTGTCATAATCTTCTCAACATCTAAGTTCTGGGGAAGCTGCACACAAGTAAAAGATTCTGTACCAAATACTTGAGTAAATAACTCAGCATCAGGCTGCAAACGCATTGAACCATGTTGTAAAATTGCTCCACCTCGTCGCAGTTGGGCGCTACCAATGAGTTTGGTACCATCTGGCAAAATTAAATCTGCACCAGTTGCTGTACCGAAACAGTTGGGGTTGTGGATGTAACCGCGCCCAGCCGTACCGTAGTGCAATTCTATGCCAAGCGATCGCCACCCTTGAATCAAAAACTCACATATTTTTTCGTACACCTGAATGCGAGTCCCGATGAGTCCAGATGTCACAACAGCGTAGGTTAAATCACCTTGATGTAACACTGCTCGTCCCCCTGTAGGACGCCGCACTAAATCTAGTTTCTCACCTTGCCAAACCAGATGCTGCCAATGTTCGGGATATCTATGTTGATGGTAACCTAAGGAAATGGCAGGTGGCGACCAAGTGTAAAATCGCAAAGCTGGAGGATGTCCCGACTGGTGCTGTTCTAACAACCAACGGTCGATCGCCATCTGCACATCACCAGAGGCTTCTAACAACGGAATGAATCGCCACACTAAAGTCAAGCCACACCAAATTCAGATTGTAATGCTTCGTCGTTGTTATCAGCGATCGTTGCCACAATAGTAATTAAGCGGGAAGCTTCGCCAGCAGACAAATCTGCGAGAGTTCGTGTTGCGAGTACGACGACTTGGTTTTCAATGATGGCAAAACGCGCTTCAAATGTGCTATATGCACTCATTTCCAACAACTGTCGCATCAACTTAGGTTCATCTTTTGCCGGTAGCTTTAGTACTGCAGACCAAACTGTTAAGGTATCTTCATCAGTTGTTCCAGTGAGTTGGACAAACACTTCCACAGTACCGTACTTGAACTTCCAGCGGTAACCACCTTCTGAAGGATGACTCACCATTGCGCTGTCATCTTGTTCTAGCGTGTCGATAACGTTTTCGATTATCTCCACGTGGTTGATGTCATTTGTTTCTTCAATAATCTCATCGATGAGTTCATCAGTTGATGGGGATTCGGTCGCAACTGTTTCTTGATTGGATTGGTAGCTTGTCATACAGATTTTTGCCTCAACAGCATAATTGTTGCACCTAAACTACTTTATAGCTTGTGTGTCTGGTTATTTTTAGATTCTTAAGTAGGAGGCTGCTTATCAGGCTAGGAGTGAAGGGAAACATTTATGAAGATTTGCGGTAAATTCTAACCAGTAGCGAGGATATGTAAATTTATGTCTCTTGTTTCCCAAACTGCCCAAACTCATGCCCAAAGTCATGATATTCGTCAGTTGGGTATTAACCATAATCACTGGTATGTTGTTGCTCGCTCAAGTGAAGTGAAAACTCAGCCTGTGGGTGTGACATTGTGGAAACAGGCGATAAGCGGAGCTTAAGCCTTCGGCTATCGCACTCTACCGCGACAGCAAGGGACAAGTCCACGCCTTGGAGGATAGATGTCCTCATCGGTTAGTTAAACTGAGTCACGGGCAAGTTATTGGTGATGAATTGGAATGTGCTTATCACGGTTGGCGTTTTAACGATCAGGGTGAATGTGCAGCAGTTCCCTATCTAGCAAACAATCAGAAACTCCCAAGTTGCAAAATCCGCCGTTATCCAGTCAAGGAACAAGATGGATTTATTTGGCTTTTCCCTGGAGATGTAGAGATGTTGTCTGCAAATTCTCTACAACCAATGGGTGTTCCAGAGTGGGATCATCTCAATTACATTGCCACAGTTTCAATTATTAATTGTAATGCCCATTATTCATATTTAATTGAAAACCTGATGGATATGTACCACGGACATTTACATCAGGATTATCAAGCATGGGCAGAAGCATTACTGGAAGATATTGATGAAGATGCTCATCGTGTTGATGCTCATTATACAGCACAAAGCTATTATAAGATAGACAAAATTTGGTCGATTTCACAATTGTTTTTTCCTGCTTTGCGTCGTCTTCATCCTGAACCTTTGGATGTCAGCTATGTTTATCCTCACTGGATTTCAATCTTGGGTAAAGATTTCAAAATTTACTGTTTACTGTGTCCCGTGAATGAAACGCGTTCCAAAGCTTATTTGATTCATTTCACATCTTTAAATGCCTTTTGGCGATTACACAAATTACCTATATGGTTTCGGCGTTTTGTGAAAGATAGTTTGTTTGGTGCGGCGCAAAAGTTTCTCGATGGTTTAGTGCGTCAAGATGTGCAGATGATTGAGGAGGAACAGCAGGCGTATTTGGAGAATCCCCAGAGGCGGGGTTATGAGTTGAATCGTGCGTTGGTGAGTGTGCAAAGGTTGATGAGAAGTCAGGTTGAGCAGAAGTAATCTAATATACACAACCGACTTACTGACGATTTTGCAGAAATATCTCAGCTAGCTTCAGAGCATTGAGTTGAGCTTGTGCTTTATTTAAAGACTCATACCATTCTTTTTGGGGATCGCTATCTGCAACAATGCCTGCACCAACTTGTCCCCAAACAATTGCACCTGGTGTAGATTCGTTCATATTAGTATATAAAAGCGTGCGAATCAAAATATTTAAGTCGAGGTTCCCCCGCCAATCTAAATAACCACAGGAACCGTAAAATAAGTTGCGCTTTACGGGTTCGAGTTCTTCAATAATTTCCATACAACGAACTTTAGGACAACCTGTAATTGTACCTCCAGGAAACACAGCTCGAATTAAGTCTACGGCGTCATAGTTTGGATGTAGCGTACCCATAATATTGCTGACAAGATGCATGACATGGCTGTAGCGTTCAATGGTGAGGAGTTCATCGACTTTGACAGATCCCCACTCGCACACTCTCCCGATGTCATTACGCTCTAAGTCAACAAGCATGATGTGTTCGGCTCTTTCTTTGATGTTGCTGATTAACTCTTGCGCTAAGAACTCATCAGCTGCGGGCGTAGCACCACGCGATCGCGTTCCTGCAATCGGTCGAGTCTGAACTTGCCTTCCTGATAATTGTATCAACCGTTCGGGAGAACAGCTAATCATTGCTCCCCAAGGAGTCTGCCAATAACTGGCAAAGGGGGAAGGATTAATCTGCTGCAAAGCTCGATAAATTGACCAACTATCGCAAGGGGTATGCGCTTCAAACCGCAAGGACAAATTAGCCTGAAATATATCGCCAACCTGAATATATTTCTGAACTCGCCGCACCGCCGCTTCATAATCATCCTGAGACATTTGGAAAAGGGGAGTGATATGATTAATTTTGTATGCCTGGTATGAATTTTGCGTTCCCCTCTCCCTATCTGCTTGCTCTAATTGACTTTGCATGATATAGAGTTGAGCAGAGTCAGTAGCAGCTAACCACAGAATTTGCTGTTGATGATCCAAAACTGCAAAAGATTCTGGTTCGTACCAGTAGGCGATCGGGAAAGGAAGCGAATCGGCTTTGAAATAGGGCAGTTGCTCAATTTCCCATGCTAAATCATATCCTAGCCATCCTAACCAACCACCTGTAAAAGGAAGTTCAGGAGGTACAATTGATTCCGCTTTTGTACTCGCATCTTCATCTTGATGAGAGTTGAGCAAACGGCGCAGAAACGGAAGAATTTCTCCTACAGGCGGTGTCCATAATTGAGGTCTTCCCTCAATCCAGCACGGAGAACCCGCACAAATGGAATATCGAGCAAGATGCGTGCAGTTTGGAGTGACTGGGCTTTCTAAGAGGGTTGCAATACGCTGATGGGAACAATCTTGCACCCTTGCTACATCATTACTGGTTTTGAGAAATAATGCCTCGAAGACTTGCGCTCCACTCAGTTTAGCCAGAGGTAGCTTTCGCCAATGTCGAGATTGTATCACGTTGCAAGAAGGATTATTGAGTTTTTTGGAGCGGGAGTATGGGAAAATTACTGACTAACATGGTTAAATATAACAAAGCTGAACAAAGATTTAAATAACGCTCACGAGTTTACATTACACAGTAAAAGGAGTTAAGCTTTATTACCTTTGCTGCATACATAGCTTATCCAAAAAAGGTTGTGCACTACTGCCAGTTTGCACTGCCCGTTACCGAACGACTACAAGATGCCCGATACTCCTGACTCACCCGTAACTCGCAAGTCCAGTATAACTCAGCAGACGCTATCACTTGGCGAGCAGCAAATCCGCTACACTGCGATCGCTGAATGGCAAACCCTGTTTGAGCATGAAAAACCCGTTGCTGAAATGTTTCATGTGGCTTATCTAGCCGATGTTAAAGAAGCATCGCAACGACCGCTTACTTTCGTCTTCAATGGTGGACCTGGAGCGGCTTCCGCTTATCTGCATATGGGAGCATTGGGTCCGAAGCGCGTTTATTTCGGAGCTTGTGGTAGCTTGCCCAAACCACCTGTTCGGGTGGTGGACAATGTCGAAAGTTGGCTAAGCTTTACGGATCTGGTGTTCATCGATCCAATCGGCACAGGTTTTAGCCGTAGTTTACCTCAAGACAAGGATAACCGGGATCAAGAGAGCGAGAAAGCCAAGACTCCGGACGCTGACAAACCCAAAGAGATAGAATTCTGGGAAGTTGAGCGAGACTTGAAAGCATTGGGAGAATTCATCCAACGATTTCTCTCTCGTCATAAGCGGTGGCTGTCCCCCATCTTTATTGCGGGAGAAAGTTACGGCGGCTTTCGAGTTGCCAGGTTAGCCCGCAAGCTGCAACAGGAATTTGGTGTTGGTCTTTCCGGTGCTATTCTAATCTCTCCTGCTTTAGAGTACAGTCTGCTGGTGGGTAGTGATTACAGCCTCACATTTTGGGCAACCCTGATTCCTTCCTTTGCGGCTGTTGCTGCTCATCACAATCGTGTCCAATGGGCAGGGGAACCTGGGAATTTACAAGCTCACATAGCAGCAGCAGAAAAATTTGCCCGCAAAACAGTGATTCCACTTTTGGCAATGGGAGATGCCATGACATCCGATGAGCGCCAGATTGCCTATCAGCAGCTGGCAGGGTTGATTGGCTTACCTGTCACATTTGTTGAGAGAAAAGCAGGAAGGATAAGCATTGAAGATTTTGCGAGGGAACTGCTGCGAGACGAAGAGCGGATTGTGGGACTGTACGACGCTTCGATCACGGCGATCGATCCTTTTCCCGATCGCGCGACTTATGAGGGCACTGATCCCACGCTTGATGGATTGGATCGCCTGTTTACGGGGGCGATCAACAGTCACTTGCGGGACACGTTAGGCGTTGAAACCGACTTGTCTTACCATCTCCAGAACTTGGAAATATTCAAAGCTTGGAAATTCGATGTTAAAGGCGAGTTCAACCAGGGCTTTCTAGGGTCGGTGTTTCTAGCGTCGGTGGACGATCTGCGCGTAGGGATGGCTTTAAACCCTTATATGCAAGTGTACATCGCTCATGGATTGTTTGATTTGGTTACTCATTATTTTGCCTCAAAACATCTGGCAGATTTGATGAAATTAAATGCAGAAATTCGCCCTAATCTGACTGTAAAACATTTTCAAGGTGGGCATATGTTCTTCACTTGGGATGAATCGCGCTCTTCCTGGTTGGCTCAGATGAAAGCTTTCTACCAAAAAGCGACATAGCGTCATATTAAATAGTGTTGGTCTAGATATCTGTGCTGCGATCAGCTTTGCTGGTGCCCCTTCTCCTGACGGAGACGCCAAGGGCGAAGGGCAATCGCCTCTGGCGCTGCGCTCCGCGCCATCGCCCTTTGGGCGGCTCCTTTGGAGCATCGCCGTTCGCGAGTGCGTTCCGCAGGAAAGGCGGGGCTTAGTGGCTTTACTCACAAGTCCATTGCGGATTCCAAGAGCCAAGACGATTGAATTTATCCATGCTTTAAAAACTTCCTCTTATGTTGAAGTTATTCATGTAGACACTGCACTTGATAAGCAGGCTTGGGAACTTCTAGCAAGTCGAGAAGATAAAGAGTGGAGCCAATAGGGTTCGGATAAGCTCTTGAAGCTCTTGATACTCGCAGACGAGTGTTTGATATTCGCGGACGAGTGTTTGGTACTCACGGACGAGTGTTTGGTACTCACGGACGAGTGTTTGATATTCGCGGACGAGTGTTTGATATTCGCGGACGAGTGTTTGGTACTCACGGACGAGTGTTTGGTACTCGCGGACGAGTGTTTGGTACTCACGGACGAGTGTTTGGTACTCGCGGACGATTGTTTGATACTCGCGGACGAGTGTTTGGTACTCGCGGACGAGGGTTTGGTACTCGCGGACGAGGGTTTGGTACTCGCGGACGAGTGTTTGATGTTCGTGGACGAGTGTTTGATACTCGCGGACGAGTGTTTAATACTCATCCACTCGCAATACGGTTCGGATAAGGTGCAGGCGATTCTTCTTGACTTCAAATTCAAACTTTAGCAGCCGCAACGCTTGGAATATTAACCTTCAACCGCTTAAACATAGCTTCCCGCGCTTGCAAGGCAAGGGTATCATCCAGCGGTGGCAAAGTGATAGGCGCTTTATACTTCAGCCGCAGCGCTGTTTGAATCAGCCAGTCAGCAACAAAGGGATTCTTCGGTAACAAGGGACCATGGGAATAGGTCGCTATGGCATTCTGATAAAATGCTCCCTCTGTCCCATCTTCGCCATTGTTACCCAAACCGTACACCACACGCCCTAGTGCTTCTACTTTTCCTAGCTTGGTGCGTCCGCCATGATTTTCAAAACCAATCAAATAAGCTTTACTACCCGTCATCTCTCCCAAGTCCCGCGCTAGACGAGTTGCTGTCACTTCTATGACCAAATTACCAATACAACGGCGAACATTTTCCCCAGGATGCACAGACACCATATCTAATATCCCCAAGCCTTCAATGCGCTGTCCAAAACCAGGTTCATAATAGTGTCCCAGCAACTGAGGTGAACCACAGGTAAACACTCCAGGAGTTCCATTTTCAATTTTTTCACGTATTGCTTCTGCTTTTGCACCTTGCAAATCGCGCATCACGATTTCTTGCTGACGATCTTGTGCGCCACCACCAACAATCAAATCCACTGAACGAATATCAGCTGCTGTCGCGCTTTGGTCTAAAGGTAAGATTTTGACACTGTATCCTCGCCATTGACTGCGGCGTTCTATACAGATGACATTACCCCTATCACCGTAAGTACTCATCAGCTTTGGATACAGCCAACCAATTGTTAACTCATACTGTTGATAACTCATATCTGATAATTCCTAACTCATTTACAGACGCACTGTCTGAAGCGTCTTTAGAATGTATAATGTTCCCTAACTATGGTCGGATAATCCGGTGCATATCCAAAACTGGTGGAGCAATTTCGGTTTGGGTGAGCATATCGTGAATTTGACCGCGATGGTGTGTTTGGTGGTTAAAAAAGTGTGCTAGCAATAGATTAGCCGGGTCAGTATAAAGCTTACCCTGATTATTCACGTAGCTTATTGTTTTAGTCAAGAAATCTTGATGTAACCCTGAGATGAAGGCTGCTATGCGTTCATCTTCTAAGACACGAGCTGAGCGCAACTCGTTAAAGTCATCATAGAGGATAGCATCAAGGTTGGTAGATGGCATTTGTTTACCTTCAAACCGTCCCATCCAAATGCGATCGCCCACCATAATATGATTCAGTGTCCCATGAATACTTTTGAAAAAAGCTGGTCTAATGCGCTTGCGTTCTACATGCGAAAGTTGGGAACAAACTTCATAGAGTTTTCGATTTGCCAAGGTGTTGTAGTTTGCAAGCATTTGAAAGTGCTGGATGAGCATAATCAATCTCTTTCATTCGCTACACTCGACATTCCGTAGATTGGAGTATCGAGTGATGATATTTTAGCGAAAGCACTGCTCATACATCCGTGATATAAGAAAAATGTCATGTGCAGCTTTAACTATGTCAATTCTTGACTCCAATCAAAGTTATACTTTCAGCCAATACTTTGAGCTTGGCTTTGAAGCTAGCGAACTCGCTCAAGAATTTGGCTATAGTTTAACTCGAAAAACGCTCAATTTACCCCAGTTTCCTGATGAACTTGACCGTTTGGAAGAATTACGCGATCGCATTGAAGAAGTACTACCATTTGTACCGTTGACTAACGAACTTGCAAGACGAGAAATTCTCATCTCGCGGGTGATAACAGAGTTAATTCATTACACACAGGCAGAATTACGAATTGAATATAGTTTGAAGGTTTCTAATTGGCTTCAAGGCAATTTAGATTATCTACTGCGGCTAAATTCCGTCAATCAACTATTAGTCATTGAGGCAAAATACGAAGATTTGACGCGAGGGTTTACGCAGTTAGTCGCTGAATTGGTGGCACTCGACCAGTGGTCTGGCTCGACCACAGTTGACCAACAGCCAATTTTAATTGGCGTTGTTTCTACAGGTACAATATGGCAATTTGGTAGGCTTTATCGCAATACAAAACATTTTGAACAGGGGATTAATAGCTATCGGGTTCCTGAAGATTTGGAGCAAGTCATGCGAATTTTGGTAGCGGCTTTGAAAGGAAATAAATGAACGACCCCGGCTTCAACGAAGTAAGCCGAGGTCATTCATAGAATCTTCCTACCAGTCAGCACTTCTCGCACTTCGAGCATGGCAGAATAGGTAGGTAATATGTGCAAAGTTTCATTATCTGGTGTGTGTTCCAGTGCGGTTGCAATTGCTTGTCGCAAATCTTCTTCAACAATTAAATTGAAATGACTTTGAGAGGTCTTTTCACTGTAACGTAGACGTAGCGCCATGTCATAAACGCGATCGCCACTCACAACTAAAGTCCCTCCCCGTTCTACCAACTTCTCTGTATCGACATCCCAAATCCAAGATACATCCGTTCCATCGGGTGTCCTGTCGTTAAGCACAAGCAGTGTTGTTTTGTCAAGACTTTGAGTGACCACGCGAATTGTTTCATTCGTCCCCACAGGATTTTTTGATAATAAAATTCGTACTCGTTTACCGTCAACTTCTAACTCTTCAGCACGACCAAATGCAGCTTGGAAGTTATTAATAGTATCTAGGATAGTTGCTTCATCAACTCCTAATTCTATCGCAGCACTAGCGGCTGCCAAAGTATTATATTTGTTGTATAAGCCTACAAGTATTTGTGGAAATTCGCTGCTATCAAGCGCGGGTTGACTTCTACGAAAGCCACACTTAGGACAGTGAAAATCTCCTAAATGGGACAAGTAAACTCCTTTGTAATCAAGTGAGTGTCCGCAACTAGGACAAAATATAGAATCGACAGCGTGAGGAATTTCATCTAAATAATTTTCTGGCTCATTCAAGCCAAAGAATAACACCCGCTGCGGTAACTGCTGACCAAGATAAGATAAGGTTGGGTCATCAGCATTAGGAATGACGACTGTTTCTTGTGGAAGCTCGGAAATGACTTTTGTCCAACGCTTGCTAATTGTATCAACTTCCCCATACCTATCGAGTTGATCGCGAAACAGGTTTAAACAGAGGATGAGCCGAGGCTGAATTGGTGCGAGAATCTTCGGTAGGATATTTTCATCGACTTCTAAAATGGCGTAATCAACATCTAATCTGCCTACTAGGTTAGTGCTTTCCAACAGCGCAGTCATCAAGCCGTTTTCTAGATTTGCGCCTGTTGAGTTGTGAGCAACGCGATACCCTTTGCGTTCTAGAATTGAGCACAGAAGCAGCGATGTGGTTGTTTTGCCATTAGTACCAGCAATCAAAATGACTCCGTTCTTGACTTGCTGAGTTAATAACTGCAACAGTCGGGGTTCAATGCGACGCGCCAGAGAACCTGGTAAAACACTCGCCGCACCCAAGCGGAGCGATCGCACTCCTAAAGTGACGCTTTTTGCGACTGACACAGCAAAAGCCAGTCGTATCCTGTTTATCAGTTGAATTTTGTTTCCCACATCAGTACCCTAATCTTGGTGAGTGTTGCTAGATTGTAGCCTTGAGTCTCAAATTTAATCATGTGAGTTTAACTAATTCTTGCCAAAATAGCCAGTTAAGGAGATGACAGGTGATATGTAACAGCATCGCCTCCAAACAACTACAATAAAAAAATTTAATGACCGAGCAACGCGCTAATTACGATAGTCCTTGGAAGGACATTATTGAAGAATTTTTTCCTCGCTTTTTGGAATTCTTTTTCCCTTTGGCTTACGCTGTCATTGATTGGGAACAAGGCTATGAATTTCTCGATACAGAACTGCAACAACTAGAACCTGATGCAGAAATTGGTAAGCGACTCGTCGATAAAGTGGCAAAAGTTTGGCTACTCAATGGTGACGAAGCTTGGGTATTGGTTCATGTGGAAGTTCAAGGACAGTACGATAGTGAATTTGCTCAACGAATGTACACATACAATTATCGATTGTTTGACCGCCACAAAAAACAAGTTATTAGTTTAGCAGTTTTAGCGGACGAAGAAGCTTCTTGGCGACCTTCAAGTTACGGGTATTCACTAGGAGGATGTCGCGTTAATTTAGAGTTTCCCGTGGCAAAACTGTTGGATTATGAAGCACAGTGGGAAACTCTAGAACAAAGCACCAATCCTTTCAGTGTAGTAGTCATGGCACATCTGAAAACCAAGGCGACGCACCGAAACCCCAAAAGTCGGTTACATTGGAAATTGAGTTTAACCAGAAGACTATTTGAACAGGGATATAACCGAGAAGATATTCTGGGGTTGTTTCGATTTATTGACTGGGTGATGGTATTACCAAAAGAATTAGCACACAGTTTTATACAAGAAGTTAGAAGTTACGAGGAGGTACAGAAGATGCGGTATGTAACTAGTATTGAAAGACTAGCGAAAGAAGAAGGAATTATCGAAACAAATCGAGAAAACGTAATTAAAATCCTACAGACGCGGTTTGGAGTAGTACCTGAACCAGTTGTGGAAGTCATTAATGGAATTGAGGATTTATCTGTACTGCAAACGCTTTTTACAAGAGCGATTACAATTGGTTCTATAGAAGAATTCCAGCAGCTTCTCAACGAATGAACATCTGAGAGAGAATCGTAAAAGATGAGATTCTCATCTTTATTTCTTTTCTTAAGGCGAACTTGCTTTTGTTTGTTCTTATCGTTAGTTGTTGTCATCTGATAGTATAAATAGAGAATATATTAACTCTTGAAAAAGGTGTAACCATTCTTCCAACTTCTGAACAGGCATTAGTTTGCTTTACTCTCTGTCAAAGATTAACAAATATGTATCGACCTATTTTCCTGGTGCGTCTAGATGAACGTACAGGACAAATATTCATTTTGGCAGGAAATGAAACAGAAATTGTGATTAACCGTGATGGTAGGTGGGATTTATTATGACACAGCTAAATTTTCAGCAGATGAGTAGAGCAGAACTTCGTGCCTATATACTTGAACATCGAGATGATGAACAAGCTTTTCATGCTTACATGGACAAGTTGAAAAGTGAACCTGTTTTAGCAAATGGAACTCTGGGTGATCTCGAAGACTCTGCTCGTTTTTCGGAACTTCTTGAGAGAGTTCAAAAGACTAAGCAGGAACGTAGACGCTCTGATTTTTAGCGTTCGCGTTCGCGTAGCGTCTCCGTCAGGAGAAGCGGCTTCTTCGGAGCATCACTGCTTGCAGAGGGCTTGTTTTGCCCAATCGTCCAACTTCTCCGCAGTACAATACGTTAGCAAACCTTCTCCGCAAGAGGCTTGCTTCATCTCTGTCGTTTCTCAATCTCCACCATAGGTAAAAGCAACGTATCCTCAATTTCCTGTCTGACCTCCCGGCTGACATAACAATCACAATTCAGACAAGAAACTATTAGTAGATTGGCATCGTAATACTGTTCCAACAACTCGTCTTGTACATCGCTGAACTGCCAATCATGCCCAATATTACGATATTGAACAATTGTACTTTTTAATTGCTGAGCCCAAGTCTTACCATGAGTCTTCCACCATGTCTTATACGTCTATTTGTCCTCACATTGGTCAGGTAGTTGTTCCTTAAGTTTTTGCAATTCTAAATTTGTTTCAGATGTATATAGGGCACACGCAAAAGAATAACTTACATCATCGTTTACGTTTACCTCATAATAGAACTCACAGACAGTTGCAAGCATAAGGGTGCTAGCTAGGTTTATATCTAGTTCAACGTCGTCGAGAGTCGTAGCTCTATTATTATCTAGAGCAAAAGCTAGATAGAATATATGAGCAATTTCTTTATAGTTACAATCGGGGTTTAAAGTTAGAATTGAGACGAGAGTTTTGTTTCGGAAATCTTGGTATTTTGTGAAGTTTGTAGGGCATATAGCACACTCAAGGTCAAAGTAAAAGGCTCGATCTACTGCTGTTTTCTCAGAGATTTCAACTGAAAAAGATTTCTGACTAACCCATGTCAAAAACTCTTGTAACTTCTCATCCTCTGCCAATAGCCCATCAACCTTCTGCTTCATCAACAGCACCAAGTCATCAGCCTTCCTCATCATCCCAGCAGTGAGCAAAAACACCTCTCGCCAGCGTTTCTCCGTAATATGCTTCACCAAACTTTCCCACGCAGAATTCGCAACAATTTCCCTAGCAGCAAAATACTCCTGAAACGTCAGATGTGAAAAGGAATAGATACCCTTTGCTCGTTGCACTAGTAACCCATGTTGTGCTTCAATCGACTTCAAAACAGCTTCACTGTCTAGTTCTAATTCCTTTACCTTAGTATGAGCATCACGTAAGTTGCGGATGAAGTCAGCGATGTATACCTCAACAGTTTTTTGCTTAAAGAAATAATCCTTCTGCTCAAATGTAGTCAGGGTAAGCGCATCTAATTTTGTGCTTAAGAATACAGACTAATTTGCTAAAGTATAGAGCGGTGTATCGAATTTGAGCATGAAATGTGTTAGATAGTACGCTAATTAACAAAGCGTTCAATGATA